>Ga0208306_1000400_pt1 | contig 10546 bp, 9 predicted proteins | sample Colrivmet1449A02_FD_187632 | JGI IMG/M metagenome (GOLD analysis project Ga0208306, IMG submission 187632) | Estuarine microbial communities from the Columbia River estuary - metaG 1449A-02 (SPAdes) (version 2) | ecosystem: Environmental > Aquatic > Marine > Intertidal zone > Estuary | place... | reverse complement strand
CCCGTGCTAATGGTTACGAGTCATTGCATACAACTGTAATGTCGCCAAATGGCAAATGGATTGAGGTTCAAATTCGTTCAAAAAGAATGGATGAAATTGCTGAAAAAGGTTTAGCAGCTCATTACAAATACAAGGAAATAAATAATGAGGATAATAAGTTTGACCGTTGGATTGCAGAAATCAGAGATCTTTTAGACAATACAGAGGCCACGGCAATGGATTTTGTAAATGATTTTCGACTAAATTTATTTAATGATGAAATTTATATTTTTACTCCTAAAGGAGAATTAAGAGTTTTACCAATTGGTTCAACAATATTAGATTTTGCATACGACATCCATACGGATATTGGAGATAAATGTATTGGTGCAAAGGTTAATAATCGACTAATGCCACTAAGTTATCAGTTAATCAATGGAGATCAGCTGGAAATTATAACTTCTCCAAAACAAAAACCAAATGAGGAATGGCTTCGTTTTGTTGTAACAGCTCGTGCAAAGCAAAAAATAAAGTCTTCTTTAAATGAAGAACGAAGATTAATTGTGGAAGATGGAAAAGAAATTTTGCTGCGTAAATTTAAACAATTTAATCTGCGAAGTACCAACCATAATATTTCATTTTTAGAGCGTTATTTTAATTTATTAAGCAGCTCAGAATTATACTTTAGAATTGCAAAAGGTAAAATAGATCTTGCTATACTCAGGGAACAGGAAATTGTCGATGGAAATATTAAATTAACCAGAAAAGACAATTTAAAAAAGCCGAATCTTGTCGAAAATAATTTTGAGGGAATTGATACCAAACATGATACAATTTTAATTGGCGATGATTTTAAAGGTTTTGAATACCACTTAGCGAAATGCTGTAATCCTATTCCTGGAGATATTGTTTTTGGATTTATTACGATGAATGATGGTATTAAAATACACCGAGGTAATTGCCCGAATGCTGGAGATTTATTATCAAAATTAGCATTTCGTTGCATCAAAGCAAAATGGAAACAGGATAAGTTAGTTGAACGTATAGCTGCTATTAAAATTATTGGAATTGATCAAATTGGTTTGGTTAATAAGTTGACGGATATTATTTCCAAACAAAATAATATTAATATGAAAAGTATTTCATTTGAGACAACTGATGGTGTCTTTGAAGGAAGAATAAAAGTACTTGTTTTTGACACAGAACACCTAGAACAATTAACCAATAAATTTGGAGAGGTGGAGGGTGTACAGCGAGTTACTCGTTGGGATACGGAAGAGGATAGTCAGTTTTAATCTAGTTTAAAATTGGGGCGCTTGGGTCGAAGTGCAGTTTTTAACTCAAAATTTTTAATATACATTTCTTCTTTTTTAATTTGATCAATTGGAAAGAAAACCCCATCTGGTTTGTCGTAATAGGTGATTCCTGTAACTTCACCACTATCCAAATCAAGTTTTAATTGAGAAGCATATAGACGGTTCATCCCTGTTCTTTTTTTCTTTTCTTGCTTACCAGATTTTTCATCTTCTTGAGGATAAAAAATTGTCCAGGCATTACCGATAACTTCTGCCGAAATAAATTCGTTGTTTTTTAAAGAAGCAATCATTTCTCGCCCTGATGCCTGATTATAGTATTTCCCTGAATCTAATTCCATTATTGCACTTGTTTTTCCAATAATTTGAATTTTTTCTATTAAACTATCACTTAAGCTAATATCCATTTTCTCTCCTTTCAACTCTGAATTTTGTGTCCAAACTACTGGGTTTGATCGTAATTTGAGTATTTTAGTTTCTTGATCGTATTCAGCACTGTCACTTATTGCCTGCAATTTATTTTCAAAAACGCAAACTTTATTATGCGCCACTATTTTTTTAAGCTGATTTAAATCGTCTTTTTTTAGTATTAAACTATCTGCAAAAATATAAACCGTGTCTTTCCCGTTGGTCTTAATCGCAACAGCATTTCCCGAAATATAAGAAATATGTTTTAGATTACTTGAATATCCTCGATTACCTAAAAAAGTTAAATTCTCTTTTAAATCTTTATAAAATGCATTTCCTTTTGCTTGCACTTCCTCTCTTTGTGAATCATAATATATGGTGTCTCCTCTTATAATATTTTGCTCTTGGATAACTTCAGCATTCTTATAAATTGCACCTCTTTTTTTATCAACTTCATACCAACCTTTGTTGCATTTAATTCTTACACTATCATTTATAATATTTGTCGGTCCGTAAAAATAAACAGTTTGTTTTTCGTACGAAAATTTTAAAGTATCGCTTGTTATGGTAAGATCTTGTTTTTGGTAATATACATTATTACTAAAGCAAAAACTCCCTGTTTTTGGAAAAAAATATCCGTTTTTACTTGATACTTTTTCGTCAGATACTATTGATTCTACAATTCCGAAATTCCGGTAGAGTGCTTTTCCTTTTTGAGCATCATAATCCATTGATTCACTAGTTATTTTGTATTCTTGATCTCTAACTCGAACATTTCCCCATAGTTTAGCTAATTTTTGATCCCCATAATAATGTGCTGAATCACAAAACACATTAATATCTCCTTTTCTGATTTGAACATTTCCATAAGCATAGACAATTTTCTGCTTCTCTTGATAGTGAGCTGAATCGCAATACATTGTATTTCCTTGATAAATAAAGCTAACTGTTCCAATTAATCTATGTCTACCATTTTTTTTATCGTAAAGAGCCTTTTTTGTACCTGGTAATAACTCAAGAATATTGTTTTGAGAAAATAATACCCCAGCTAAAAAAAAAGCGCTAAAAAAAAGCGCTAATTTAAATATATGTTTTTGGAATATCACAATAGTTTATAAAGTGTTTGAGTTCTATCTGGACCTACAGAAATAACGTTAATTGGCACTTTTAATTGTCGTTCGAGGTAAGTAACATAATTTTTTAAGGCCTCAGGCGCATTTTTATAATCATCTAAGTTTGTTAAATCACAGTTCCAACCTTCTATTTCTTCATAAACTGGAGTAATTTCAATATCATTCACATCAAATGGGAAATCTGATACTTTTTCTCCGTTTATAAGGTAATGTGTACAAACATTTATTTTATCAAAAATACTGAGGATATCTGATTTCATCATCGATAGTTCTGTGACACCATTTATCATTATGGCGTATCGCATTTGAACCAAATCTAACCAGCCACATCGTCTTGGTCTTCCTGTTGTTGCCCCAAATTCACTACCTTCTTTTCGGATTAACTCTCCCAATTCATTGTCTAATTCTGTTGGAAATGGACCGCTCCCAACTCGGGTACAATAGGCTTTAAAAATCCCAATAACTTTCCCAATTCTTGTAGGCGCGATTCCAAGGCCCGTACATGTTCCTGCGGTTACAGTATTTGATGAAGTAACAAAAGGATAAGTTCCAAAATCAATGTCTAACATTGTTCCTTGTGCGCCTTCGGCAAGAATTTTTTTTCCTTCTAGCAAGGCTTTGTTTAGAAAATGTTCGCTGTCTACAGCTTCTAAACTTTTTAATGTTTCAAGACTTTCTAACCAAGGCGCCTCAAGTGAATTTAAATCGTACTCAAAACCATCATAATGTGATAAAATTCCAATGTGTTTATCAACAAGTATTTGATATTTTTCTTTGAAATTTTCTGAAAATATATCTCCAACACGCAAGCCATTTCTGCCAGTCTTATCCATGTAGGTTGGACCAATTCCCTTTAATGTTGAGCCAATTTTATTTTTTCCTTTCGCTGCTTCAGATGCTGCATCAAGTAAACGATGAGTTGGTAAAATTAAATGTGCTTTTTTGGAAATAAAAAGCCGTTTTCTAAAATCAATATTATAGGGAGCAAGTTTATCAAGTTCGCCTTTAAAAATAAGTGGGTCAATTACAACTCCATTCCCAACCAAATTAATAACTTCAGGATGAAAAATACCAGAAGGAATAGTATTTAAAACATGTTTTATTCCTTCGAATTCCAATGTATGTCCTGCATTAGGTCCTCCTTGAAATCGTGCGATTATATCATATTTTGGTGTGAAGACATCTACAATTTTTCCTTTACCCTCATCGCCCCATTGAAGGCCTAATAATACATCTACTTTCATGCTCAATTCTTAAAATAATTTTCTGCTGCAGCTATCGAATCTACTATTGAAAAAACTTCCTGCATTTTAGTAATTTCAAATAATTTATTTAATCCAGCATTTGGATTTAGCAATACAACATCACCTTGATTAATACGCGCTTTTGTTAATGTTTTTACCATAAATGCTATTCCACTAGAATTAGTATGCGTAAGTTGGCTTAAGTCAAATGCAATTTGCCAATTTTTATTAGAAGATAAAGCTTCATTTGCTTTTGTTAAGTCAGCTTCCGAGAGAATTTTACCTTCAAAAATAAAGATCATTAATGAAGCACTATTTTTGGTGTTAAATACTACGCTCATTTCACTGTTTTTTTTTCTTTAACACCATAAAAATAGAGCGAATGATGTTGAATTTTTAGTCCGAACAGCTCTTCAACAGTCTCTTTTATCTGCTGAATGCGAGGGTCACAAAATTCAAAAACCTCACCAGAATCTGTACAGATTACATGATCGTGTTGTTTTGAGCCATGTGATTTTTCATACTGCGCTAAATTTTTTCCAAATTGATGTTTTTGAACAAGATTGCAGGCCAACAACAAATCAATTGTATTGTACAAAGTTGCACGGGATACATGATAATTGTGGTTTTTCATTTTGTTATACAATGCTTCTATATCAAAATGACCTTGATAATCATAAATTTCAGCAAGTATTGCAAAGCGTTCCGGTGTTTTACGGTGCATATTTTGCTCTAGGTATGCAGCAAAAATATCCTTTACAGTATTTTGTAATTCTTCAATTGTCATTTAGCAAAACAAATTTAAGTAATTATTTAGTTTTACTTCTTTGTGCTTAAATATGATAGAGCTAGTTTATCAACACTTTATGAACGATTAAGCAAAAAAAAAGAGGCCCTTGGGACCTCTTAATTATTTATATGTAAAAAAGCTTATTCGCCTTTTTCCATTTTTTCTTTTAATTCAGCAAGTGCATCGAAATCACCTAGTGTAGATTTTTCGGTATTCTCATTTACTGCTTTCACTGCTTGATCTGTAGATGAAACAGCTGCCTTTTTAGGAGCTTTAGCTGTTTTTGCAGCAGCACTTGGCTTAGCGCTTGAGCTTGGTCGATCTTCACCTTCTTCAAAAGTACGTGTATGAGAAACAACGATTTTCTTTAATTCTTTGTTAAACTCAATTACTTTAAAATCTAGTGTTTCTTCAACTTTAGCATTCTGACCATCTTCTTTCTTTAAATGTTTTGCAGGACAAATTCCCTCAACACCATAAGGCAATGAAACAATTCCTGACTTATCTTTCATTTCGATAATTGTACCGCTATGAATAGATCCATCTGCGAAAGTAGATTCAAAAACATCCCATGGATTTTCTTCTAATTGTTTGTGACCTAGAGAAATTCTTCTGTTTTCACGATCTATTTCTAAAACAATCACATCCATTCCTTCTCCAACTTTACAGAACTCAGAAGGATGTTTGATTTTCTTTTGCCATGATAAGTCTGAAATATGAATCAATCCATCAACACCTTCTTCTAGTTCAACAAAAACTCCAAAATTGGTGAAATTTCTAACTTTTGCAGAGTGCTTTGAGCCAACAGCATATTTTGATTCAATATCATTCCATGGATCTGGCATTGATTGCTTAATTCCAAGGGACATTTTTCGGTCTTCACGGTCTAGAGTCAGAATAACTGCTTCTACAGTATCTCCAATACTCATAAAATCTTGTGCAGAACGTAAATGTTGAGACCAGCTCATTTCTGAAACGTGTATCAAACCTTCAACACCAGTTGCTAATTCGATAAATGCACCGTAGTCAGCCATTACAACAACTTTTCCACTTACTTTATCACCAACATTTAAGTTTGTATCTAATGAATCCCATGGATGAGGTTGTAATTGTTTTAATCCAAGAGCGATGCGTTTTTTATCGTCATCAAAGTCTAAGATTACAACATTTATTTTTTGATCTAATTCTAACATCTCTTCTGGATGCGAAACACGTCCCCAAGATAAATCTGTAATGTGAATTAAACCATCAACACCTCCTAAATCGATAAATACACCGTAGGAAGTGATATTTTTTACAATACCTTCTAAAACTTGACCTTTTTCAAGTCCAGAAATAATTTGTTTTTTCTGTTCTTCTAATTCAGCTTCTATTAATGCTTTGTGAGAAACAACAACATTTCTAAATTCTTCGTTGATTTTCACAACCTTGAATTCCATGTTTTTTCCAACGTACACATCGTAATCGCGAATAGGTTTTACATCAATCTGAGATCCTGGCAAAAATGCTTCAATTCCAAATACATCAACGATGAGTCCACCTTTGGTGCGGCATTTAACATAGCCAGTAATAATTTCTCCAGTACGTAAAACATCATTTACACGTAACCAAGCACTGTGCATGCGTGCAGTTTTGTGTGAAACGACTAATTGACCAGTCTTGTCTTCACGACATTCAACATAAACATCTACTAAATCACCAATTTTTAAATCAGCATTATAGCGAAATTCATTTGCTGCAACCACTCCTTCGGATTTATATCCGATATTGATGATTACTTCTTTTTTTGTGATTAATGCAACTGTACCTTGGATTACTTCTCTCTCGTTGATTGAAGTTAAGGTTTTTTCGTAACGATCAGACATTTCTGAACGTTGGATTTGATTGTAACCGTCTAATTGCAACGCTTCCCAATCAAAATCTGCAGTTCCCTGCGGGTTAACTGTTTCTGCCATTTGGCTTATAAGTTTTGTATTTCATCGCCTCTACACGAATGAAAGTAGGTTAGTAAAAAGGTCTTTTGTAGAGAATTGACCCACAATTAAGGGCTGCAAAGATATTAAATTATTTTATAAACTAAAGAAAACAGATAGATTTTTTCTCTATGTATTAATACCTTTTAATTATCTTATATAATTTTTAGAATTCCTATATTCATGCGCATTAAACAGATTAAATTAAAATGTAATCTAAATTCTATTTTGTTTATTATAATCTCTCTTTTTTTATCTTTGCAAACTAATGAAATACGCAGCAATAGATATTGGCACAAATGCCGCTCGACTTTTAATTGGAGAGCTTATTGAAGATAAAGGACAATCTTCCGTAAAAAAAATAACTTACCTAAGAATACCACTGCGTTTAGGAGATGATGTATTTGAAGATGGAAAAATCTCATATACAAAACTTGAAATGTTTATTAAAACGATTTCTGTATTCTCTCTTTTAGCTCAAATTTATGATGTAAAAAATATAAGAGCCGTTGCAACCTCTGCAATGAGAATTGCTGAAAACAGTAAAAATGTTATAGCAGAAATAAATGCACAAACTGGTGTGAAGATTGAAGTGATATCTGGAGATGAAGAAGCAAAATTGATTTTAGGAGGATTTTCATTGCTAAATATCCCAAAAAAAATAGCTTTTATCGTAATTGATGTTGGAGGAGGGAGTACAGAAATTAGTGTTTTTGAGAATGGTAAACGTATTGCATCAAAGTCTTTTGAATTAGGGACAATTCGCATATTAAAAGGAAAATCGAGCCCTGAAATTTGGAGCGATTTAACAATGTGGATTAAGGAAAATGTTGATGTTTTAGAGGATTATTTACTATTTGGAACGGGTGGAAATATCCAAAAAGCCCATGATATTATTGCTCAAAAAGCGAACGACTCTCTATCTTTAATAGAAATTGAAAAACTTCAGGCTGAATTGGCACCTTTGAGTCTTACTGAAAGGATGAAACGTTTTTCAATTAAGGAAGAACGCGCAGATGTGCTAGTTCCAGCTCTAGATATTTATATTTATATTTTAAAAGAACTAAATATTCGTACCTTACAGGTTCCAAATATTGGGCTTTCAGATGGAATGATTTATGCCATGCACAAAGAAGAATTAGAAAAATAGTGATACAAAAACCAGCAATACCAAAAGGAACTCGTGATTTTTTACCACAGGATGTGGCAAGAAGGAATTATATTTTTGATATAATTAAGTCTGTTTTCAAAATGCATGGTTTTGCTCCAATTGAAACTCCAAGTTTTGAATTATCCTCAACCTTAATGGGAAAATATGGCGAAGAAGGTGATCGCTTGATCTTTCGGATTTTAAATTCTGGAGAAAAGATGAAACGCGCAGATCTTTCAGCACTTCAAGAAGATAATTTACCACGATTTGCAAATTCACTCTCTGAAAAAGCTTTGCGCTATGATTTAACTGTTCCTTTTGCACGCTTTGTAGTCCAGCATCAAAACGAATTGACTTTTCCTTTCAAGCGTTATCAAATTCAAGCGGTTTGGCGTGCTGACCGACCTCAACATGGTCGTTATCAAGAGTTTTTTCAATGCGATGCTGATGTTGTTGGAAGCGATTCATTGCTCTGTGAATTAGAATTAATTCAAATTTTTGATGCTGTTTTAAGTCGTTTTAATTTACCAGGATTCACGATAAAAATCAACAATCGCAAACTACTTACAGGGATTGCAGAATTAATTGGAGAAAGTGAAAAATTAGTTGATATCGTAGTTGCTATTGATAAGCTGGATAAAATTGGTAAAGAAGGTGTAATAACTGAATTAGAAAATAAAGGAATCTCAAGTAAAGCGATTGTTTCTATTCAACCTTTATTCGATTTACAAGGAACAAATGAAGAAAAGTTAGATAAAATGTCAACATTTCTTTCTGAATCAAAAATTGGCTTAAAAGGAGTTGAGGAGTTGAGAAGTATCTTTTCACTACTCGATAAAATTGGATTTAATCATGAAAAAATTGAATTCGATATTACATTAGCACGGGGTTTAAATTACTATACTGGGGCAATTTTTGAAGTGCTTGCCCACGATGTTAAAATGGGAAGTATTTGTGGTGGTGGAAGATACGATGATTTAACTGGTCTTTTTGGACTAAAAGATTTATCTGGAGTTGGCATCTCATTTGGTGCAGATCGTATTTATGATATTTTAAAAGAATTGGATTTATTCCCAAAATACTTGACTGAAGGATTGACGGTTTTATTTGTGAATTTTGGAGAAAAAGAGTCTGAAATAGCATTAAAATTAGCAGTTTCGCTTCGTGCTAATTCAATTGATTGTGAAGTCTATCCATCTCCTTCAAAAATGCAAAAGCAGTTAAAATACGCCAATGATCGTGGTGTAAAATTTGTTGCAATTATTGGAGAAGAAGAAATGAAGCTTGGAAAAATTACATTAAAAAGTATGGAGTCTGGTAAACAAATTTTAATGGATAAGGCCTCATTTATTAATTATTTTAAAACAACAAAATGAAAAAAATTGCTTTACTATTTTGCCTTGCTTTAGTATTTGTAGCTTGCAAAAGCAAAAAAGGTTCTTGGACTTCCTCTGACAAGGAAAAAGCTCGAAAAGAAGTAGAAAAATTCACCTCTTCTTTGGCTATTTTAGGAAAAAATAAAAAAAAATGCTTTGATTGCTACATGAATACTATTGAAAAGAAATATGAAAATAATGATAGTGCATCTAGTGACGCTGTTGGTTGTGATCTAATTCTAATGGATTGTGCAATTAAACACCTACATTAATAACTCAATTTAGATTTGGATTAAAAAGCATTTCGACATGTGGAATTCCATCTTCTAAGTATTCTTTGCCGGTAGAAACAAATTGATGTGCCATATAAAAAGACTCTAAATGTTTTTGAGCAGAAATACGAATTGCGCTAGCGCCAAATTCAGCTTTAGAAAACGCTAGACACTGCTTCATAAGTTCATGTCCGTTTCCATTTCCTCTGAGCGCCTCTGTCATAACGACTCTTCCAATTGATGCTTCTTTGTACGATAAGCCGGGAGGCACAATTCGTGCAGTAGCAACAATATCTCCAACTCCAGTCCTACAGATTACATGATAGCATTTTTTATCTTTTCCATCTAATTCTAAGTATGGACAATTCTGTTCCACAACAAAAACCTTTATACGAAGTGCAATAATATCATGAAATTCAGAAGTGCTGAGTTCGTGAAATGTTTTAAACTGAAATTTAAGTCCCATAAAATAAAAGTACAAACTATATTAAAATCTTACATTCCAAAATAAGATCTTTTATTAAAATATTTTTCCTGGATTTAAAATTCTATTGGGGTCAAATACAGCTTTTATTTGACGCATTAAATTTAAAGTGATTTCCGGAAAGGCAATATCCATATATTGTTTTTGAACCAATCCTATGCCATGTTCTCCAGATATAGTGCCTCCAAGTTTTATCACTTGAGTAAATATTTCTCGAATAGCAAGGGACAACTCTTTTTCCCAAAATTCATCACTTAGATCGCCTTTAATAATGTTTACATGTAGATTTCCATCTCCCGCATGGCCATAACAAACAGATTTAAAACCATACTTTTTGCCAATTTCTTTCACCTGATAAAGCAATTCTGGAAGCGCAAATCGAGGGACAACTGTATCCTCTTCTTTGTAAATAGATTGAGCTTTT
>Ga0208306_1000384_pt1 | contig 10879 bp, 8 predicted proteins | sample Colrivmet1449A02_FD_187632 | JGI IMG/M metagenome (GOLD analysis project Ga0208306, IMG submission 187632) | Estuarine microbial communities from the Columbia River estuary - metaG 1449A-02 (SPAdes) (version 2) | ecosystem: Environmental > Aquatic > Marine > Intertidal zone > Estuary | place... | reverse complement strand
AACAACAGACCCACCTGCTTTAAAATTACCAAAAATATCTAATAATTCGGTTGGGTCAGTCTTACCAATTCCTACATTACCAGCATTATAATAAATTTTTGTTCCTGATGTTGTCCATTGAGAAGATACTCCTCCAGAAAATTGAGTTCCATTAACAAAAATACCTGCACAATTAATATTTCCGGACACATCTAATTTATAACCTGGATTTTTCCCAATACCTACATCTCCATTAGCTGCTATTTTTATTCTTTCTGCTCCATTAGTATTAAAAACTATTACACCTGTACCACTTGTGGTAAGATTAATATTTGCATTTGCGTTAGTTTGGAATATTTCATTATATCTAATACCTATTCCTTGTGTATCGTTAGGATGCTTGAATATAGCAGCAGTACCAGAAGCATCGCTTGCGTAAACTCTTAATCTAATAATATTATTAAATGCTCCAGCATTTATACTACCAATTTGTAATAATTCAGGATGATACGCATTGCCTTCGTGGTCAAATGTTAATGGTGTCTTATCTCCTCCTGTTTGACTTTGTGTTCTAAACTTCCAACCTACCTGTCCTCCTCCAACAACATAAGGGTAAATTGTTAAAGCATATTGATTTGGTGCCGATGGTACAGCATCACTTGCGTCTAAATGAAGTCCTTTTGATATATCTGTATAATTACATTTAAGATGGGTTCTATAAGATGGACTAACCCCAACACCGAAATTACCATTATTTTCTATTACTAGTGTATCAGTTCCATCTCCCGCCCAATTATTATTAATCCTAAGTGCTGTATTATTTCCTCTTGTAAAAATAGACCATCCGTGCGATCCACCAACATCCATAGAATACATTACTTTATCACATGTTGAACCAGCAATACGATTTGTAATAATACTTTTTTGATTTACAGCATTTGTAGGATTAAATATATACAAACCAACAGAACCTGCATCAGGATTACTTGCTGTTGAACTATTTATAATATGTAATTTACTTGTAGGATTAGTAATTCCAATACCTACATTGCCTCCTTGTATTCTCATATCTGTAGTCCACGCAGTATTATTAGCAGAATGTGTATTAAAATCTAAATATGATTTATTCCAATCTACACTACCTGCAGTAGCCCACCCTGATTTGATAAATCCAGACGCGTAAGATATATTTATTGACGCTGAACCATTTGCAAAAAACATAATACCTGCATCTTTTTTAGTAGTATGTGAAGACATAGATGACACAATTAAATCCGCTTCAGTAATATCTAAACTTGCTGTATCAATCGTTCCACCAGAATTATGTGTTTGTAATATGTGCATTTTTTTCAATGGACTACTAGTTCCAATACCCACATTACCCGTTGCTCTATCAATAGCAAAATCTACTCTTGGAGTTGTAGTATTATTATAACCTCTTATGTAAAATCTATCATCGGTTGACCCTATATATGCCATATCAAAACCATTATTATCATTTGTTTCTTTTAGAGCAACGATGGCATCTCCTGCTGCTCTTGTATCTAATATTCTTAATGTTTGTGCGACACCTCCTTGAATATCTAATTTATAACCAGGATTTGTAGTGCCAATACCTACATTGCCTGACAAATTGCTTGTATATACATTTGAACTGCTAGTAATCCATTGCAGACTATTTGCAGTAACTGTTGCACCATTTATTAAAATATTACTAGCATTTATAGTTCCTGCAACATCTAATTTATACTTAGGATTAGTCATTCCTATACCAACATTACTTGTTATCCTATCAATTGCTAAATCTACTCTTGGAGTTGAAGAATTATTATAACCTCTTATGTAAAATCTATCATCTGTTGCCCCTATATATGCCATATCAAAACCATTATTATCATTAAATTCTTTTAATGCAACTATTGCATCTCCTGTTGTTCTAGTATCTAATATTCTTAATGTTTGCGCAGCGCCTCCTTGAATATCTAATTTATAACCTGGATTATTTGTACCAATACCTACATTACCATCACTCGCTATACACATTCTAATATCATTCATGCTTATATTTGTATCATTTGCATTATTATTTGTTAAAAACACCAATGAACCTCTTTCATGCGAATTAATATTATAATTAGAATAACCAATGGCACATTTAGAAAATGATAAACTATGGTCTATGTTAGAATTAAAAGTTATAAAGCCGTCTTTTAAATTAACAACACTGTTCATTTAATATTTATATACAATATTATTGTAATATAATATACATATTACATACATATATATCGAAAAAATAAGTGTTTTTATAATTTATATATAATATAATTATTATTCTATAATTTTTCAGTTTCATCTACTTTAATTACCAACTGAGTTATTTCATTTATTAGTGAAATATTTTCAGGATCATATTTTTTATTTTCGTCAAATAATTGAATTCCTCGCGAAATTTGATTTAATCTATTATTAACATCTTTAGAAATAAATAAATTGTCGGTTAATAGGTTTCTTAATTCGTTTGGTTTTGTTATTATATTTGAAATTCGAGTATTCATCTTATCACAATTATAATTATAATAATTTCCAAATGGATATGTTGTGTACTTCATAATTTTTCCCATAAAATAAATAGGAAAATTATCAAATATCTTATTCATATTAATTTCAATATTTTTAGAGTAATCATTTATAGAGTATTCTAATAATTTATCAATGTCTTTAGTAGTTTTATTCTTCTTGTAAAACCATAGGCACGCATAAGACATATAAATATCTGCTAAAATATCAGCATATCTTCCAGATATATATTCTGCCGTTTTAATTTTTCCTCCCATCAATAATGCTATATTTGCGGAAAATGCAAAATTTGCTACGTGTCTATTTAAATGTATTTCGTAATATTTATCTATATCTACACCATTCTTTCTATAAAATTTAAGATATGTACCATAATATATTGACTTTACTAAATTATTTAGTGTATGTTTTACAATTTTATTAAAATTATTATTAAAACCTTCTTTATCATTTGTTTCTATGTTATTGATAATATTTAATAGATGAGGATGCGACCTATTTAAACCCTGACCAAATATAATAAGAGATCGCGTTAGTGTATTTGAACCTTCTACTGTTATTGCCACTGGTGTTGCAATATAACTTGATGCAAGAAAATTCATTGGACCCTTGCATATTCCAGCACCTCCTAAAATATCCATTCCATTATTAACTGTTATACGCCCATATTCTGTAAATTTATATTTCATTATAGCAGATAATACTGGAGGTTTCTCTTTATTTATCAATATAGCATTGAATAAATGCTGTGCTGCCAATAATTTATAATTAATTCCCGCGATTACTGCCAATTTCTCCTTAACTCCTTCCATTTCCGCAATAGATATATTGAATTGTTTTCTTATACGCGCATATCCGCCAACTCCAAAAGAACATAATTTTGCAGTAGCGAGTGACATCGCAGGTAATGAAATACCTCTTCCTTCACCTAAAGATTCCATTAACATATTCCATCCAAAACCACACTTTTCTTCACCACCTATTACACATTCCATTGGTATGAAAATATCTATACCTCTTATAGTGCCATTCATAAAACCTATATTTAGAGGATTATGGCGATTGCCAATTTCTATATCACTAAATTTATCTTTCTCCAATATAGCAACTGTTATTCCTTCTTTTCCAGTCGTTAATAGTTTATTAGGGTCTAGTAGTTTAAAAGCTAATCCAATTACGCTTGCAACCGGTGCTAATGTGATATATCTTTTTGAAAAGGTCACGCGCATTCCCAAAATACCATCTTCTACAACTACAATACCTCTGTCTAACATCGAAGCAGCATCGGAACCTGAATTTTCTGTTGTTAGTCCAAAGCAGGGTACGTAAGTTCCTGATGCTAATTTAGGTAAAAAATATTTTTTTTGTTCATCTGTCCCATATTGATGTAATAGTTCTCCAGGACCTAGAGAATTTGGAACCATTACACTAACAGCACTTGCAATATTTCTACTTGCTATTTTTTCAACAATTAGAGAATGTGCGTGGGGACTAAATTCTAAACCTTCGTATTTTTTAGGTATTACTAGTCCCATAAATTTATTATTTTTTATATAATCCCATACATCTATTGATAAATCTTGGTTCTTTTCTATTTTATCATTATCTATCATTTCACATAATTCATTAGTTTCTTTATTTAAAAATGCATTCTCTTGATCTTTTAATTTTGCATCATATTTTTTAACTAATTTGTTTATATCTAAATATCCAGAAAAAATATCACCATCTATAGAAACAGAACCAGAGTTCAATGCCGCTTTTTCTGTAGCAGAAATTTTAGGTAATATCCGCTTTATTATCCTAAAAGCGTATCCCGATACAATCTTACTCATATTCTATGACTTTATTTAATGTATTTATTTTTATATATTAAAATATATTTGAGTTTGTGCTAATTTAATTATTTTTGAGTACATAATTGAAAAATATTTAGAAATTTTAAAAAGTTTATAAAATTTTTAGAAAAAATAAATTATGTACTCAAAAAATATAATACAAATTTAAAATTATAATATATATTTACATATTTGCAATGATATTGATAATATTTTATCAATTATCCTAATATATATGGGGTCTTGTTAATAATATTACTTGGTTTATTCTTTGTAAATAGATTGAATGTAGATGATGTGTTTTCTAAAGCCTTTAATAAAATATTATTTACTATTATGTTTTTTATATCGCCTTCCTTGTTACCACTTTTGTATTCTATCATAAGTCGGTCTTTAATAAATATCATTTTTGTATTAAATTTATCACTTGGTAAATCAGGAAAAAATGCCCATTTATCTCTAATGAATGTGTTAATTATATTTATATAATCAAGTAATGATTTTTTATTATATTTTTTATATGCTTTAGTAGCATATCCAAAGTCGTATATCATTATATTATACTCGCACGCTTTTAAATAATAATCTGTTTTATTATATGTGTAATGATAGTATCCTTTTTCTTTGTTTATTTGATATAAAAAATTTCCACTATGTGCATCTCCGTGATAATATTTAGATAGATTATGAAAAGAAATAATAGATAAAAAGGTTTGAATAAATATATTATACATTACTTCGTCATTCGCTACGACCTTTTTATTTTTCATAAGCATATCTAAATCTCCGTGAGCTAATTCATTAATACATACAAGTCGTTTGTTACTTGATACAAGACGTCTACCTAATGGACTTTCTAATGAATTACCTAGTGGGTTTTTAATCATTTCTAATATGCTCATTGGCGGACATACAATGTATTTATACATTATAAGAAAATGTTTGGATTTTTTCTTTGAAATAACTTTATCAGTCAAATTTTGCATAATTTTTATCTCTCTATAATTATTTTTATCAATGAGCATTATCTTACATGCTAATAAATTCCCACCCAATATATTCTTAATTATAGTAAGATAAATAACTCCGTTGATACTTTCTGTTCCTATCTTCTTTATTAAAAATAATTTATTACCAATAGTATATTTTGTAATATTATCTTCAACATACTTCTTAATACATGCTCTATTTTTAATATCTTTAATATAATTTAAAAGATATTTATAATATTTGACACGATTATCTAGTGTATATTTATCATCCAAAGTATATTTTTGCAAAAACTTTTGAATTTTTTCAATTCTTTTATCAGTAATGAAAAGATTTGTAGATTTCTGTAATTTTGATTTTATAGATATACTATTACTTGATAATGGAGTATAATAATTACTAGATTTACTTATTTTTGATTTTATAACTTCACTGCTTATATTTGATAAGGGAGTATAATATTTACTACTCTCTTTACTCGATTTGCTTTTACTACTATAACTCATAATTCTTATAATATAATAATATAATTATAAATAATATTCTATTTATTTTTATAGAAAGGTATAATGGTAAATAAAGTAAATTATAAAAAAATAAAAATGTTAATTATAAATGGTAAAAAGAGAAGTATATATATGAAAGCAAATGGTAGACGCGAATATGTAAAGAGCAAAGGAAAATTTGTATTATTATCCGCTCATCTTAAAAAAGTTGCAAATATTGTTGCTAAAAAATTACTTAAATCAAAAAAAACTAAAAAGATAAGAGGTGGAAATAACGACAATACTTCTTCTTCTAAGAATATAATTATCATTAAACATCCCAATGGTAAAACAGAAAAAGGCGGTGATGAATTATTTGATAATTTAACAGAAGGTGATGAAATAACAGTTCTACGTAAAGACGGAACAGTGATGAAAGCGAAATATATTAATACCAATGTGGTAGTAGATAAAAAATTAGGGAAGGATGGTTTTGTACATGTGTTAGAAAATGCAAGTAAAGGTAAAGGAGACCGCCCTGATTATAGAGGATTACAATTTGCTAAAGCTAGAGAACATAATAAAGTTACAACACGAGTTAAAAATTTTTTTAGAGAATTATTTAAAAAAGAAAAAAAAAGAAAGGGACCTATGGATGAGAGATTAAATAGACTACTATTATCAGGTAAATTATTTCGAACAGAAAAGGGAAGCAGAAGTTCAAGTAGAAGCTCAAGTAGAAGAACAGGTAGAAGTTCAAGTAGTTAAATATTATCCAATTTTATTTTATTTTATTGTTTATTATATAGAATTGTATAATAAAAATTAATGAGTTATAAGAAAGTTAAAACTGTACTTGTATATGGAAAAAAAAAATGTATTTATATGAAACCAAAAGGTACTCGTGAATATGTAAAGAGCAAAGGAGAATATGTATTATTACCAGTATATGTTAAAAGAGTTGCAAAGATTGCAGCTAAAAATTAGTTAAAATTAAAAATGGTAAAAATGGTAAAAATGGTAAAAATGGTAAAAATGGTAAAAAGAAAATAAGAGGAGGTGAACATGAATTACTATCGTTACAAGTAATAAATGTAAATAATAATAAGGTTTTAGATTTATGTATAAGGCAATACTTAAATGCAGAATTGGTTTTATTATCTAAAGAAAATGTAGTAGGCTATGAGTTAGAAAATAATTTAGAGAATATAAAAATTCTAGTAAAGAATGAAGACAAATATCTGGATAAAGATAAAATATTAATAATTAAAGCGAAGAATAAAACAGATGTTGAATTTAATTCAATGTCAAATTGTAACTATCGTGTAAAAGGAAGTCCTTATGAAGGAACAACTTATTATAAACGAGATAATAAAGGTAAAATAGAAAAAATCTATAGTGAAAAAATTAACTGCGAAACTAAATACGGAGTAGTATATTATTATCATATATTTAATTTAAAAAATGACGAAACAATTTACAGCGAAAAAAAAATATGTAATTTACATATACCAGATATACAACAACCAATAAAATTTGATAGCGATGGAAACTTTATACAACAAATTCCAAGGTATAATTATAATACTTCTCCTTCAATTGATCAAACTTTTGATACAACTAAATTTAATATAGAGACTAAATTTAATATAGATTGTGTTGAAAATATATTATCAGATTATGAAAAACTATTATTATCAGGTTATGGAAAACTATTATTATCAGATTATGGAAAACTATATATCTATTTGAATGATGAATATATAGAAGTAGAAGTACCGCATAATTTACTTATCGAAAATTTTAATGCGTTAGAAAAATATAGAAAAAAAAATAATAATTCGAAGTATCCAGTTACTCATACACGTATTACATCATTTAAAACACCTAAATCACAATCCAATAGAGTTACAGCAGATTTAGTTAAGGCGCATCGTTCAAGTAGTAATGCTGTTGAAGTAAATCCAGATGATTTGTTGATTAATAGAAACAAAGCTTATGAAGAATCACATAAAAAATCAACTTTTTCAAAATTTATGAATGCCTTTTCTAGAAGAATTACTGGAAGAAATACTGGAAGAATTACACATCAAGGTCCTTCATTATATGATGGTAGAAGGGGTGGATCAAGAAAATCATCATCTTTTAAAAAATAAATAAAGGAAAGAAAATTATTAATAAGCATATGTTCCCCAATGTTTACACCTAAATTTTGTATATAAATATACTTTGCCCCCCAATTGTCTCCATCTATCGCAAAACCAATAGTCTTCTGATAAATATATTCCATCCTTTAATTCTGTGTCAAAATAACGAAAAAAATCAGTAGTTCGTAACTTGTCTCCTGCAGTGTATACATCATTTGGAAAACTTTCGCGCATTTTGTCTAATACAATTCTTTGAATTAATAATATCCCAGTACCAGTGTATCTTGTTTCTATAAAATCATCATTTAAATTAATTGCAGGGTCATCTAATAATATTACTACACAATCCTTAACAATTGCTTGAATATTTTCACACGTTAGTTCATTTTCATTATTTTTATTTACTAACTCTGTTATTTTTTCCCAATTTATACTTTTTTTAGGATAAACTCCTCCAACTAATGGTTTGTCATAATCTAGCATTTTTATAATATCTTCTGCTTCAAATTCAATATCTGCATCTAAATATAATAAATGCGTATAATTTGTTCTATTATAAAAAATGTGCGCTAATGTATTTCTTGCTCTAGGTATAAGACTTTCATTATAACAGAATTCATAATCTATTTTAATATTTTTTTCTCTACATACTCTTTCCAAATTTAATAAACCAGATATATAACCTACATATGCTAGACCTCCATATGCTGGAGTTACTACTAATATAGATCTTTCTTTATTTGATGTCATAATATTATTATTCTTATTCTTATTATAATTAGTATTGTTTAAGTATTATTCTGATAATATATAAGAATTTATTGCAATTAGTAAATGTATATGAACGCTCATAATAAAAATATTGCTAATCAATATAATATAATATGCACATCTTTTGATAATTCTCGCTTTAGAATTTGGAATAATGTAAAAAAATTTTTGAGTTATAAAAAAGAAGGGGAAACACTACTAGATTGTGGTTGCGGAAATGGAAAAAATATGATATACGCAAAAACACTAGGATATAATTGTGAAGGTTGTGATATATCTGATAATCTTTTGTATTTATGTAATAATAAGGGGTTAAATGTTTTTTATCAAGATGTTTTGAATTTGAAAACAGAAAAAAAATATAATAAGATTATATCTATTGCTGTACTTCATCACCTAGAAACGATTCATGAACAAATATATGCTATTAAAAATTTATGCAATTGTTTATGTGAAGATGGAAAATTACTTGTATCTTTTTGGTCTATGGAAAAAAGTTTTAATGAATTAAACATAAGTAAAAGTGACTGTCGTAATTTTACACTAGGTCCAAATTATGTAGATTGGAAATTAAATAACAATATTATAAAAAGGTATTATTATATTCATGATTACAATAGTATTACTGAGTTAGCAAAAAATATTGATATACCTGGAATTAATTATAAAATAACGTGGGAAGAACAGAATTGGTTCATTCTATTCAATTATGACAAAAGTATATAAGAATTTAACGTATATTACTATATGGGGTAATAACCTCCGCTCTCATAGCTCAGTCGGCAGAGCGCTTGGCTTTTAACCAAGTGGTCGCGGGTTCGAGCCCCGCTGAGGGTGTTATTATTTTTTCATATTATATAGAATTATAATAATACATATTGTTTTTTAATATATTTAGGAGACGACTTGATATTCTTCATAAAGACATTGATATATTTAGTTGCTTTACTTCACAACAAAGTACTTTATATATATATATTTAATAATATTATCACATATAGATTCATAATCTGCATTACTGATCTAAAATTATTAATTTTCTTTTTCATATTAGCGATTAGTTTATTACTGTGTTATGAATCTATTCCTAAAATTTAGATAATTCATTATTTTTATCAGTTAAATTTTTTAGAATATAAAATGAGTACATAATTTATTTTTTTATAAAGTTTATAAAGTTTTTAAAATTTTTCAAAATTTTTTAAATTATGTACTCATTTTTAGAATTTGTTCTATAATTTTATTTATAACTAAAAAATTGATTATAATTAGTTAAAGTTTTATCACATAAGCATCTCTTATACAGTTACTCAAAGTTACTCAAAGTTACTCAAAGTTACTCAAAGTTACTCAAAGTTACTCAAAACTTTCCTTAAGAAAAATGGCGTCTATGGCAATGTTGTTTAAGGAGCGCATCGCCAATATTCCTGATAATATCGAAGATAAGGAGATCATCTCATATGCAAAGAATATTATTAAGGAAATTAAAGAAGAAAATAAGAAAAAGAAAGTTGAAGAATCTGAAAAGATTAAGAAGAAGAGAGTTGCTAAGAAGGTTGCTAAAAACCTCGATGAAGATGGAAACGAAAAACCTAAGAAGCTCAATAAATATCAGCAGTATATGAAGGACAATCAGCAAAGAATTAAGGAAGAAAATCCTGAGCTCTCTAATACTGAGAGATTCGCTAAACTCGCTGAAGAATGGAATGAATACAAAAAGGCAAATGCTAAGGATGAAAAAACCGACGACAGTGAATCTGAAAAAGACGCAATTGACGAAACTATAGAAAATAAGGAAGAAATTGCTGTAGTTACAGAAGTTAAGGAAAAGAAGAAGAAGGAAAATAAGGAGAAGAAGGAAAAGGTCTAAATATGTAAATATATCATAATATTTATAATATATATATTTTTATATTTTTATATTTTTTATTTTATAATATTTATCATTAAAATGTTCTATATTTTTAAAAAATATAAAAAAATTGATTATAATTAGTTAAAGTTTTATCACATAAGCATCTCTTATACAGTTACTCAAAGTTACTCAAAGTTACTCAAAGTTACTCAAAGTTACTCAACACTTTTCTTA
>Ga0208306_1000376_pt1 | contig 10976 bp, 11 predicted proteins | sample Colrivmet1449A02_FD_187632 | JGI IMG/M metagenome (GOLD analysis project Ga0208306, IMG submission 187632) | Estuarine microbial communities from the Columbia River estuary - metaG 1449A-02 (SPAdes) (version 2) | ecosystem: Environmental > Aquatic > Marine > Intertidal zone > Estuary | place... | reverse complement strand
TATATCCTATACAGGATACTAACACTCGAAAGTATTATAAGATATATTTGGGTGGATTGCTGCATATATCCTCTACAGGATACTAACACTCGAAAGTATTATAAGATATATTTGGGTGGATTGCTGCATATATCCTATACAGGATACTAATACTCGAAAGTATTATAAGATCTATTTGGGTGGATTGCTGCATATATCCTCTACAGGATACTAACACTCGAAAGTATTATAAGATATATTTGGGTGGATTGCTGCATATATCCTATACAGGATACTAATACTCGAAAGTATTATAAGATATATTTAATAAGATGGATTGCTGCATATATCCTATACAGGATACTAATATCTCTCGATATTATTACATTAGTATATCAATATATTCTTATATAATTTTATACAATCAATTTTTATAAATATTATCAATATATTTTATAAAAATCTCTTTTTTTTCCAAATCTATACTATCCCAATTTATTTTTGATATATTTAATAATATTATATTAATTATTAATTTTCCACCTAACAATCCTTTATTATTTAAATATATATTATTTAATGTAAAAGGTGGTATTTCAATATTTATATAATTACCATCAATGTATTTTATTAATTTTGTTGCTCCTATTAAATAATCCTTTAAATTTATAAATATATCTATAATAAGATCAATATTGTCATTAATTATTTTATGTCTATATTCAACCTTTTTGTTATTTAACTTATATCTTTCATAGTCTAAATCATCATTAGAAATATCTTCAGAACTTGATGAGTAATTTGTACTATTAATATCTTTTTTATTAGATATTATCATTTTTATTTCAATTTCATGTTCTATACCATCATCATCTATATATTGTCTAGTAAAACAAGGATATACTTTTTTGCATAATATGCTAAAATTAAAAGGTTTTTTAACCCCTTTTAATAATATCCTAATTTTTTTATTTTTATTAGTATATAAATCGTAATAATTAACTGGAAGAATAATGCTATGCTTAATTATTTTTGTAGAAGGATTATAATAATTTTTACTTTTTACTCCTTTTTTTAAAAACATATTTGCGATATTCATAAATGTAGTTTTTATAGCTTCTTTGTCATTAAAATAATTATTATACATATTATCCCAAAAATTAATATCTGTATCATTGTAAAAATCGTAAGAAAACATAATATCGTCTTTATCAAATTCATTGAAACCTCTCAATTCTCCGTAATTTTCAAAATCTTCTAATGCTTTCTTATATCCAGCGCATGCTTTTTTAAATTTATCTATTTTTTGGTTTTTTTCGTTAATATCTGTTATATTTATTAGTTTGTCTGGATGACATTCTAATGCTATTTTCTTATATATATCTTTTATATCATCTTTAGTATATTTAGAAATATTATTAATATCTAAATTTAATGATTCAATATACATATAATCCTTTATTGTTAAATAATAATCATAATTTATTCTTTATATTAAAGAATTATTATGTATATTATGTAATATATATAATTTATATTATTTACATATTCAATTATGAATAATTGGAATAAATTTGAAGAAAAATTCGAAAAAATTATAACAGAAAACTATGAATATAATATATTATTAAATAGAATATTATTATCACAAAATAATACACTTCTATATTCTCCAATAGGATTTCCAATAGATTTATTAGTAGATTTGATAATTAAAAAAAAATTTAATTTAAAAAACAAGATTTATAGAACTGAGCATATATGGGATAAAAATTTAATATATAACGAAAATAGCAAATTTTTAGAATTAGATATAATGAATCCTGAAAATTCTAAAAATATAGATAAAATAACCCCATTTCTTCTACATATCATAAAACATAAAAATATAGGTTTAGAAAAACATTACATTATAATTAAAAATATAGATTTATTATCGAGAATATTTTATGATTTTAGAATATTACTTGAAAAATATTCAAATAATATAACTTTTATGTGTACATCACATTATATGTCAAAAATAGAATCGCCTATTAAAAGTAGATTTAATAGTTTTAGAGTTCCATTATTTACTTTTGAAGAAATAAATAACATTTTTGTAAATTACTTAAATATTTCTATGAATGATGAACTATTTATTACAAAACCGCGTAATATTATAAAAGCCTTATTTATAGCAGAAATAGAATGTAATCCTAATGCAGAAGATATTTTAACACCTGATTTTATAAAATATAATTACCCTCCTTTTGTTGATTTTATAAAGACATTTGATAAGCATAAAAATAATATGGAGGAAATAAGATATTTATCTAATAAATGTTGCCAATATAACGTAACTATTAATAATATTATAGAAGATTTCATTAATTTTGTAGATTACGGAGATTACTATCTTAAAATAAAATACTCAAAACTTCCTAAGAAATTAAAAAAAATGAAAAAATAAATATAATAAATATTGGAATTGAGGCAGATTACATATTATCACAAACTAATAAATCTAAAGAACCTATACATATTGAAATGCTTTTATATAAATTATTATATTAAACTATTATATTAATCAATAGGTTCATCTTCGGGATAAGAAATTCCCTTATTATATCCTTTCATTGATATATATTTAGTACTATAATTTGTTACATGTTTTTTTTCAAATTTAAAGTTATTAAATATAATATTTGCTGCTATAAATTTATTACATTCGTATTTTTTATCATATATAATTGACATATAAATATATTTAATTTTATCTACATATTTTTCTAGACAATCGTTATATAAAATAGCACCTCCTATAATAAAGGCACTTTCTATAATATCTGTATCATTTACATATTTAAATGCTTCCTCTAAATTCTTAAATATTATTGGTTTATCTTTGGTATTTGTATTAATATAATCATCTTCTAATTCTTTTTTAATATTATCATAATCATTTAAACTAATTATTATATTTATTCTATTTATTAATGGTCTTTTTGGAAGTGAGTACCATGTATTCTTTCCCATAATTACACAGTTCTTTTTACTAGAATCAACTACTTCTGATGTTATATTTTTAAAACTTTTAAGTTCTTCTGGTATATGCCAACACATTTTATTATCATAACCTATACCATAATTAGTACTTGTTGCAACAATTATATTAATATCCTTGTTTTTTTTGATTTTATTTACAAAAGGTTCGTGATTTTCCATAATTCATAAAATATTATATTATATATAATTCAATCTTTTATATTATTTATATTATTTATATTATTTATATTATTTATATTATTGCGAATAGTTACCAGTACAATAACACAAATAATATATATACTCCTCTAATTGCAACATAAATAGCAGTAGGTAATAATATATCGCTTAAATTTTCTTCACTATTTATTTCATTTATTTCATTTATTTCATTTGAATTCAATGTTCTATTATATGATAATGAAGATATAATATTAGCAGTTCTTAATTGTGTATTTAATAAATAATTATTAACATTTGTTATCATAATTATTATATAATAATAGTAAATCTTTATTACATTGAATTATATTGATCATTCATTATATTGTATACACGATCCTTATATTCTTCTATAGTTTCATCTTCTAACATTTCTACCATATCACAAACTTTAATTTTTATTTTATAATTTTGAACTAAGAATAGTTTTAGAGAAGAATGCACAATAGATTCTCCATTGTCTGAATTATGATCAAGAGAATTGTCTTCGTATTTTAATACTATAGGCATTATCGAATATCCTTCAACAAATGCTCCTTTACTACAAAATTCAGTAATATTTCCTGGTATTTTTGGAATATTTCCACTACCTGGTGCAATAAATATTACAGGATCCCCTATTTTTCGATTATCTATACGATCTTTAATTTTATTACTAGTTTTCCCTTTTTCTACATAAATAGTTCCGTATTTTTCGTTATTTTCATCAGTATAATTAAATATTGAAAATAAAAATGTCTTTAAAACTATATAACACGCTCTAGGAAATGTGCTCGCTAATATAAAACCATCTACTAATGTTGTGTGATTAAAAGTACATATAAATTTTTTATCACTGTATAAATAACTCATATATTTTATGTAATCTTCTTTTGAAATATCTATAGTTAGTGATAATGTAAACATTATTAATTTACCAAAAATCAAGAATACAGACATTAAACTACTTTCATCTCTAATATAATGTATAACAACATTTGAAAATCTTAATAATAAAAATAGGAAAATTATACGAAAGGGAAGAAAAATATATAAAAAAATTGTTTTAAGTATGCTTATTATATCATACATTATAATTATATTATTATGATTATTATATTATAAATATTTAATAAAATTTAATATTAACACATAACTATTTATTTTATTATATATTATACATGATTTTTATACATTAGTGTTGTATATTTAGGAATATCTATATTATAATAGTCCTTGCTCGCATATTTATTATTTTTAATCCATATTCTCGCAATATAATATAATTTCTTAGGACTAATAGAAACTCCATTAATATTATTGGTTACATCATCAGTAGTTCCAATGTTTTCTCCTAAAATATTTGCACATAATTCAAAAAATTTATTTTCAAAATCCTCTGGAGATATTTTAAATGATAAACATCCGCCATTAATATTTAAATTATCTTCATATCTTGGTATAATATCTGCTCGCATTATAAAAAACATACCTTTTTTAAAAAGTTCTTTATAACCCTTAAAATAATAAACGTAATCTTTTACGGTAGATATTTGTCCTAGCATCTTATAACTTTTATCGTCCCAATTTATATCATAAGGATCGTGAAAATATATACTCCAACAATCGTTTAAAAATACATCATCGTTATTGTCATTCATTATAACAAATATATATTAATAATTCTTATATATTATATTTAATATATTACAGAAGACGCTGTTAATGTCTTAAGAATATTAATTTAGCACGAATTTACTTTTATATAAATAAAATAAATTAATAATAGTATAATAATGACTATGCCCGTATCAGGCTCTGTTATATCTTTTTCAGACCTCCAAGCAATATTTGGTGGACTAGACCCTGTTAATATGGATGAATATTATCTAAATGCTTCCTCTGGTTATACGCGTGGTGTAGTTGATATTCCAAATATTAATTCTACTATATCATTAAATATGTTTTATGGTAAAAGTAAACCTATATTGACAAAATTACAAACTATTTATTATGCTCTACAACCATATTTGGGAGAGTATAAGAATACTAATTTTTACGAATATATATTAGATGGAAATTCTCAATATATACTGGGTGGGGGAGGTTATATGTATGATGTTGGTAACTATGGTGATGGCGGTAACTATACACAAATTATTGCAGATAATGTTGCTGGAAGTACATACTTTAATAATAGCACTACATACTTAGATTATAGCTTTACAACTGAAACTTCAATAAGTGTAAATGGAAAATTAGCTACTTACTTATCACTAGGATACAATAGACCATTAATAATGCTTGGATATTCAACTACAAGAGCTAATTGGGGTTTTCAGAAGGTAGGAAGTCTTGGTGGGGGTGGAATTGATTCAAATTTTAATGTTTATACTGGTCAAATTGTTAATGGTTTTACTGTTTATGCATGGTGTCGTACTGTATATGACGTGCGAGCAAACGCTTCGCCTACAATTGGTGATTTATATTTTGCGATTGGCGACAGTTCGTCAACTTTTTATACAACTTCAATGGCAACTTTGTCTGATGAATACAACTATTCTGGTTTTTCAAAAATGAGTATGGATTGTGTTAATGTGTTGTTTGGTTGTATGTTGCTTTCAAAACCTGGTGGCGCTGGCGCATATATATCTAATACCGATTGTCAAAGAGTATTACAGAATTTAACAAATATATTACCTGGGCGAAATAGATCATTACAAGAAATTTACTCTGCTTTACAACCATATTTGAATGAATATAAGAATACTAATTTTTATGAATATATCTTAGACCCAGTTGAAGAAGGATATAGTAGTAAATATATTGTAAGTGGAGGAGATAATATGTATGATGATGGTAACTATACATACTTAAGCGCTGATGCAACTCATATTGATGGTACAATCTTAGATTATAACACTACAACTGAAACTTCTATAAGTGTAAATGGAAAATTAGTTAGTTACTTATCACTAGGATACAATAGACCTTTAATAATGCTTGCAAGATCATCAGTAAGATCTAATTGGGGTTTTAGAAAGGGTGGAAAACTTATTGCTCAGTTGGGAAGAACAAATACCGTTTTTGATGTTTATACTGGTCAAAATGTTAATGGATTTACCGTTTATGCGTGGTGTCGTCATTTATATAATGATGACGGGCCTTCAATTGGTGATTTATATTTTGCTATTGGCGACAGTTCATCAACTTTTTATTCAACTTCGATGATTACTGCTTATTTAGAAGACGTCAGCGATGGTTTTTCAAGAATGAGTATGGATTGTGTTAATGTGTTGTTTGGTTGTATGTTGCTTTCAAAACCTGGTGGCGCTGGCGCATATATATCTAATACCGATTGTCAAACAGTATTACAGAATTTAACTTATAGATTAAAATAATTATTTTACATTTTTTATTTGATTAAGTAACAACTAAATTTTTATATTTGCCTTTTTATATAAATAAAATTAAAAAATAATTAATAAATTCTAACTTTTCACATATATAGAATAAATTGTAATTTTACATCAGTATTATTATAAAATATATTAGGATTTCATATCCAAACGAAAATATATATATTTTGGATTTTTATATGTTATATTATATTTATAATACAATTCTTCATCTCCAATATATTCAAAACCTTCTAAAAAATTATGATAATAATTACATGTAGTATTTATAGCATCATTACAACATATTAAAATGTCTAATAATATAGGATTATTCAAAGGTCTAGAAATATAATTTTTACCTGATATATTTAAACTATTATCAAAATTAATATCGTAATCCTTTATTAATATTACGTTATTATATCTAAAGTTTGAAAACAAATAATTATTTAGTGAGTAAAAACATTTTTTATATAAAATATTATAATAGTCCAAATATGCAAAATAATGTATTTCTAAACCATCTATTTTGCGTCTTACTTTATCTAATTTATTTTTGAGTTTATGAATATCTTTTTCATATAAATCTACAACATAATTCATTATCAATTCAATTAAATCAGTTGTCAATAGATCTAAATAATTTTTCATATATTATATAATAATATAGTTAAATAATATTATATATATTATCAATCATATATTATTTTTTAACATAAGAAATTTTGCATAATAGTTTAAATTTATAGAATAACATAATAGTAAATGTATTTTTCCACAAAATACAATCCATAGCGCTAGAATAGCGCAAGATTTCCAATAAGTATTATTTTTTATAATTAGACGTTTTCTACGTATAAATTCATTAAAAACTATAATGTGTCCAAAATAACCAAATGATAAGATAGTGATAGCAGATATAAGATTTTTCTCTTCTAAAACTAATAATAGATGACCCCACCAATATCCTATATATCTAAATAAAATATGAAATAGCAATTGATAATTATACATGTTAATCTTAAAACATATATCTCCAAGTAGAAAAAGTGTACTCATTGATAATAGCAAAAGTATACATATGTCTATAGATAAAATACTATTACTATCTGGATATAATGTAGTAATTATTATACATGCTACATAATTTATTGCACATAATTTATCTAATCTATGAAATAGCGTTCCGCTTCTAGCATCATACCAAAAAATAAGTGAAGAAATGCAAGAACAAGATAATATTACAATTAAAGATTTTTGCCCTATACCAATTTCATACTGAACCCATTTATAAATACCGTGTGTTAGAGGTATTATCATCCATAATGATGTTATTCCAAGTATTAACTTATTTTTTTTAGGTAAATTACAAACGTCCTTTCTATATGTAAAACTAAAAAATACTTTATATAACTCTTTAATAATAATAATATATGAATAATTTCTAGAATTTATTATAGATCTTATGATATTCATAATATTATGTAATTATATGCGTTAATTATTATATAATATTACATATTTTCTATAATATATTTTAAATAATATTTTGGAAATATTTTAGAAAATCTGGGATTATCATTTATATTATTTTTATAATATTCTTGTTTTTCATTTGCTACTAAGAATAAATTCTCTAAACTTGGTCCAATGATTGTTTCATAAGAATATATATTTATTTGTATAGCTTTAATCAATAGAGTTATATATATACATATATTTGTATTATATATTATATATCTATTCGTATATTTACTTCTATTTTCGCGTTTATTTTGTAAATTTAAAATTATACAACACGATTTAATTAATCTAATTATATTTATTTTCATTTTTGTTGTAATAATTGGAAATAGAACTAGATTTTTAGAAACATTATCAAATATATCTATAATATTTTTATGCTTACTATATTCGCAATTATATAATAAGGCCATTAAATATTCAATATATATACCACAATCTTCCATAATAACTTTATCATAATATCTTGTTATTGAATCATAATCATAATCACTATAGAACCAATAATAGTGCAGTAATGATTTATTTATTACACAAGATTTGCTTAATGGATATTTATTTAAAGCACGTTTTTCTATAATACTCATTATAGTTTTAATATCACATCCTTTAATACATATTAATTCTCTATAATTTTTAGAATTAATATTGAAGATACTTTTAAAATTTACAGAAACCTTTTTAAGTTTATCATAATCGTTTATGTATATATGACTTATAATATATTCGAATATATCAACGTGATATATCATGTTCATTTAAAAAAACTCTTTAGACAGCGAAACTACTTTATACTAAAGTATTTACTATTAGTCTCAATTAGTATAGTATAGTTGATAAATATACCGCTAATCAATTTTTAAATTATTAAATTTTAAATTAGAACATAATATATAATAGTGCGTCAAAATGTATTCTTAAATATCATATAAAATAAATTAAATATTAGTTGTAAATATATTTAGAAAAAATGAGTACATAATTTTATTTTTCTAAAAGTTTCAAAAGTTTTTCTAAATTTCTAAAATTTTTTTAATTATGTACTCATTTTAAATTCTATATATACGGTGTTGTTACATTTTTATAGAATAATAAATCATTATCACTGCTCTCATTTAAAATATAATTTATGGGACACCCTAATTTTTCAATCTCATCCTTTATCATATGGTAATCCTTCTTAATAATTCCGGAAAATGGAATTAAATATTTATAAGGAAATAAATAGAAATTATCACAAATATAATCAGGTTCTTCTAAAATACCTACTATATTAAACTTATCAAAACCTATATTACTATTCGAGAAATCCTTTTGAAATAAAATATCAAAACAAGTAATAAGTATTAAATCATATTCCTTTCCCTCTTTTATACATAAATTTACAACATCATCTATTTTATATTTTTTAGATAGTTGTATATCTTCTTCTATAGTTTTTAGAAAATTGCATTTAATAGGGTTATATTTATATAGTAAATCTTCTTTGTATTTTTCTGGTAAAATATTAGTACTTATATAGACATCTATATCATACCCTTTATTTTTAAAGTATTCAAATATATATTTTTGATAATTTTCGTAACTATTATTGTAATCAACAGAATATGATGTGCCATACTGCCAATGTTTATTTATTTCTAATGAAATTCCTGATAATAATAATGCTAATTTCATAATTAAATATTATTTTATATTATATTCTTATATTATTTGTGATATAATACTTAATATATATTTTATTATATTAGAATGAACAAAAATAAAGATTGTCCAGAAGGAAAAGAGATTAATGCAATAACTGGCAGATGTGTTAAAAAATGCAAAGATGGTGAAAAAAGAGATCTTAAAACAGGTAAATGTATGAAAATTAAACTAAAAATAAAAGATTGTCCAGAAGGAAAAGAGATTAATCCAATAACTGGTAGATGTGTTAAAAAATGCAAAGATGGTGAAAAAAGAGATCTTAAAACAGGTAAATGTATGAAAATTAAACTAAAAATAAAAGATTGTACAGAAGGAAAAGAGATTAATCCAATAACTGGCAGATGTGTTAAAAAATGCAAAGATGGTGAAAAAAGAGATCTTAAAACAGGTAAATGTATGAAAATTAAACTAAATAAAAAGTTTAATAAATCTTTAAAATTATTAAATAATAAGATGATTACAAAATTAGAATTACCGCCTATAAATAATTCGGTTTCCATATTCATAGGAAGTCCAATATCACAAAATCAATATTCTTTAAAAAATCGTTTAAAACTTTATAATAAGGCGAAATTATATTTAGACAAAATTAATACAAATGAATGTATTAAAAATATGAAAATAAATAACGAAAAATTTATGACACTTTCTAATATATTATTTTTAGATAAAAGAATAGGGACGAAAAGTGTAAATGGTGCTATTTATTTATCCAGTATTAATAATGTAGCAGATTTATTGTTAGTTTCAAAAGTTAACAATAGAATAAAAGATAATTTGAAAGAAATAACTATTATGAATAACTTAACAAATAATCTTATAAAAACAGAAAAAACAAAGCATTTTCCTCTAATATATAGTAGTCACATATGCAATGAAAAAAAAATATATAATAATAAATCTTTAGTAAGTGTTAATGAATTATGTAATGGAGATTTAAAAATGTTATTAGACAATAAATCAATTTATCCTGTAGATGAAAACATATTATCTAACATAATTTTTCAAATATTTATATCAATTGCAACTTATCAAGAATTTTCTAATAATATTCACAATGATTGCCATTATGGAAATATTTTGTATCAAACAAATGCTGAAAAAGGATACTATAAATATGAATTTAATAATAAAGAA
>Ga0208306_1000353_pt1 | contig 11587 bp, 12 predicted proteins | sample Colrivmet1449A02_FD_187632 | JGI IMG/M metagenome (GOLD analysis project Ga0208306, IMG submission 187632) | Estuarine microbial communities from the Columbia River estuary - metaG 1449A-02 (SPAdes) (version 2) | ecosystem: Environmental > Aquatic > Marine > Intertidal zone > Estuary | place... | reverse complement strand
GGATATGTTATAATAACTGTTAACTAAAATGTATACTTACATCTGTTATCGCCAGTATTGCAAATCTCGGTCTATGACACAACTGATATAACATTAACGGTAGTAATAATAGTAGATTGAGTTCCAGAACTGATATATCATCGTTGTATAATTCTGGTTAATGAACTGATATATATAATGCTTTATTGACAAAATATTATTTAGGACAGTCTGAACATCCCATACTAATATTACTGGAACCAATGTCCGTTCCTTGTATTATATTGATAGGGATAGGTTCGGGAAAACCCCTCTCATTATTAAATCTTATATGGTTCCTATGAACCCAATCTCTAAATGTCTCATCGTCATATGGGAAATCTATAATAAGTTTTCCGCGGCATATTTCGCATGGATATTTATCAACAAACTCTTTTATAAAATGTTCTGTCATTTTTCTACTATTAGAATTTACTAACGAATCCGTTCTATCAGTATTTATAGAAATTGTATTTAGAAAAGTCCAAGGAAATCCAAAGACATATTCTTTCCCTTCACAAATATCGCACGTAGGTTTATGTGATATATTAAAATCAATTCTATCCCATTTATCCCATTTTCCTAGTTTTCCGTTTACCCTATTATGTTCACGAATAGACCAATCAACAAGATCTTCTTCTGCACTTACTCCAACAAATTCATCTTTACATGTTTTGCAAGGAATATATTCTGGCAATTTTTCAATAATATCTCTTTTTTCGTGAATTGCTAAGTAGTGAATACATCTCCAAAAACTCGCTCCCCAATTAATTAACTGCAAATCCATTATATATAATAAAGATAAAATATTAATCTTTATATATTTTATTTATAGACACATTATAGTAACTAAATTTTCATAACTACTCTATCATCTCTTCTCTTATATTTAGAAAATCTAATTATGACACGACGTTATTAACAAAAGAAGAATTTATAGATATATTCAAGCATTACTTTCAAGAAATCAACAATTACACTTTTTAAATTTAGTCTTTATTAAAATATTTTTGAGTACATAATTTATTTTTTCTTAAATTTTTTAGAGGTTTTAGAAAATTCTAAATATTTTTCAATTATGTACTCATTTTTCATATATATATGAAAAATCTATATTATTAATTATTATAATATTGCATTTGTACTTAGAGTAAAGCGAAATATAAAAATAGTAGGTTTTGATGTTAAAGTATTATTTCATTTTATTATAGAACTAGACTTATTACTTATCCAAGTATTCATACAAGTGTTAGTAATCGGGCATTGGTTGGTAGTGGAAGTATCAAATATACCTATAGTATATTTACAGTACCAATAACTTTATCAATAAATCTTACAGCAAATACTGATGTATGTATATTAATTCACTTAGTACAGATTATACAGTATCAAACTTCAAGTATACCTGAAGGAACAATATATTCATCTTGTGATGAATTTGACATTAAAGTAGGTTTCGCTTTACCAAATTTTCCAAGAGCTTCTAAATATACCCCAAGGATATTTCAATGTAAGATTAGATATGAATTAATATAATACATTAAATATATTAATTATTTTTCGCTATATAAAGAATAATAATTTATATTTAATATATATGGAAGGTTTAATTGAAACAAAAAATGAATATATAGAGCATATGCAAGATATAATAACAATACCTATATCTAAAAAAATATATGAAATATGGTGTGAATGTTCTAAGCGTAAGGGAAGTATTAAAGAATTTCAAAAAGAGTTAGTGCAAATAAAAAAATGGAATAATAATTTAATAAATGAAGAATATAAGAAAATTGTTAAGACAACTAAATGCAAATATTTAGCAGATTTAATTAAAATTATTATTATAACAACAATAAAAATAAAAATATATGAATACAAAGATTATTTTGATAACATCAAAATAAAAATACCTTCTCCCGAGGATTTCATCCATAAATGTTATATTAATGTTTCTATATTTTCATGGAAAAATGCCTATTTATTTAATAATAAAAATATGAAGGATTCAGAATATCAAAATAACTTAAATATTATTGAAGAAAATTTTAAAATAATAATAAAGAAAACTTTTAGAGATTTTATTCCGTTTGATGATATATTCCAGCAAATTAAAGATAATTTAACTGATAATGTAAAACAAACAAATAGCGATGATGATAAAAAATCTTCTAATAAAAAGAAAGATGTTAAAACTACAAAAGAGAAGAATAATATAAAAGCAGAAGATGCTGAAGACGACGACGAAGACGAAGACGAAGACGAAGACGAAGACGAAGATGAAGATGAAGATGCTGAAGATGAAGATGAAGATGAAGATGCTGAAGATGAAGATGAAGATGCTGAAGATGAAGATGAAGATGCTGAAGACGAAGAAGATGCTGAAGACGAAGAAGATGCTGAAGATGAAGACGAAGATGCAGAAGATGCAGAAGATGCAGAAGATGCAGAAGATGCAGAAGATGCAGAAGATGCAGAAGATGCAGAAGATGCAGAAGATGAAGAAGATGAAGAAGATGCAGAAGATGCAGAAGATGCAGAAGATGCAGAAGATGCAGAAGATGCAGAAGATGCAGAAGATGCAGAAGATACTAAATATGTTGAAAATGCAAATCAAAAAATTATAGGACTTACTTCTTTTGAAAATAATATAGATACCGAACGTAAAGATAAAGTAATAGAAAATAATGTTGAAGCTAATATAAATAAAAATAAAAGAGAAGAAGATAACATTATTTTTAAGAACAATAATTTAAATAATTATCTAAAAGACGATAATATTATAGATCTAAATAATAAAGAAGGATATGGATATAAAAATGAAATACCGATATCAAATAAAGAAGATATTTTTTATAAAAAAGAGGAAATTATTCAAAAAACAAATAGTGCCGAAGAGAAGCAGAAAGAAGAATATTTGCTACCTATTAATATTAAAAAAGAATTACAAGAAAATAAAGAAATTATTGATAATGAAAAAAAATATAAGATATTTAATGAAAAAGAAGACAATAAAAATCAAGAAGAAAATAAAATGCAAGAAGTTAAAGAGATACATATAGATAATAATTCGAATGCAAAAAATAAAAAACTAAAATTCTTCTAATAGTTAAAAATGATTTATATAACTTAAAAAATCATATTCATCGTTAGATTAGGATTATGATAAGATTAGGACTAGATAATAATTAAGTATATATAGATAACCTATATTTATCATACATCATAACTTATTTTTTTCTAAAATTATCCAATATAATATTTAATGGAAGATGCAAAAATATATAGAATATGTCTTTTTTATTTATACTTTTTCAAGAATTGTTAAACCATTGTTGTTGTAAAATCGCTCCTTTATTTTCCAATTTTTATTAGTTTCTAAAAAATCTTCAATCGCTGGCCATAATCCTTTATTAATTTCTTCAACGGGTATTCCAGATTCTATGGATTGTTCTTCTGCATTCCATCCCATGCGAATAGTTTCTCCATAAATTTCGTCAACTGTTGTATCATGCATAATTATATATTTATTCGTAATTTTAGAGAATTTATTCAACTCCCGCTTTAATTGTCCATATACATGCCATGTATCTATAAAAGTTAAATCTACATTATCTGTTATATCTAACTCCAAATCATTCATCCATTTATAATTAACATTAATAGGAAGTTCTTTTGTTATAAATAATAATTCGCTAATATCGCATTCATTGATATCATTTAATAGTATATTTTTTGTTTCTTTATTGTTATTCATTAAACCATATACAAAAGCATAACTAGAAACAACCCCTCTTACGCCTAATTCTAGAATACTTTCACATTCTCGAGCATAATTATACAGTGTTGGAAGATGTTCATTTATATCGCAAGGATAATTACATAAATATTCATATTTTCTTTTAAGTTGTTCCATATAAATTATATATATTATAATAATATTTTTCTTATATATAAAAATATATAATATATAAATTTACAATATATTTTTACTATTTCAAGATTTAGATATCTTTTAATGATATTTGTGATTTTACCACATAAGCATATTAAATAATATATTCTTCATCTAGAAATCTAATTATCTACATAATTCTTCAAGGATAAATCTATTTTTTGCATATTTGTATTGTATTCGTATCGCGAATTTACCCAGCAGTGATAATACATTAATATATTCTTATCTAATAATATTTGTTCGGGGTGTCTATGTGGGGTAATAATAAATTCCATAGGTTTTATTTGATTTGTATCAATAATTGTTTTTGTATATTTATTTTCACCTACGTATATGCATATATCAAGTATATTATTATTAATTATATCATCATTTAATTTATTAGTCAATATATTACTTTTCATAGTTATTGTTTGACCTTTGTAGTTTGACAAAAAATCAATTATATTAGATTTATTAGATTTATTAGGAATATGTATGAATTCGTCTGCATCTATTAATGCAATTTTAGAACATTTATTACGAAAAGCATTAACACCAATGTGTAATGAAATTCTTTGAATAGTATCATAATGATTTTTGCACATTGGTTGATAATTATATTTTATATGAAAAACCTTATTTTTATATTTTTTACAAATATCACTTATAGTACCATTATTTTGCCTGTATTCTAAAGGTTCATTTATTTCATTGCTTTTATTTTCATCATTGTCAAATATAACAATGCCTGAAAATCCTAAATTTAAATTATAGTTTATCCATTCTTCTAATCTTGAAGAATAATCCTTGCACATTGTGCTAATAATAACTGAATTAGAATCCAGGGATAAATTACAATTTTCAAATGGAAATTTTAAAATAATGTCTTTTTTAATGACATTAATATATTGATCATTAACAAAAGTTATGTTATCAATATAATATACCTTTTCATAAATTTCAATATAAAAATCATCTCTGTTATCACAGAATATTACCTCAAAATTATAGTTTAATTTTATTGATGTAAACTTATTATTATATTGTCCATAAATAATAGTTTTATTTCCATCAAATATACATACATCATTAAATAATATAATATCCATAGTATCTCCCTGTAATAATTAATATACATTCCTTATCTTTATTTCAAAAATAGTAATTCATAAAGGTATAATGAATGCTAAAAATAAAATATATATTTAATATTTATGGTTCTTCTTAACCTTGATTATTTTTGAATTCTTCTTTTTCATAAAGACACCTGGGTCGAAATCTTCGGTATCTTCTTCTTCGTCTGCAATACCCATTAAATCGCGCTGATCTTGAAGCGCCTGCATTTCCCATAAATTTTGAGAACACATTTTATAATTACTATCTTGTGCTTTATACCAATAAACATTATCATTTATGTTATTAGATTGTATTTTGTTATCTATAACAAGACATTCGAAATTTTCAGTACATTGGTTCATAACTTGATTAAAAACATCAAATGTAGGAAACATACCTGCATAATGATTGTATATCTTTTCTCTTTCTTTGACAATATTATTTCTAAAAATAAAGACATAATCTATATTCGAGCGAAGATCTGGAGGTAATCCTAAACCATGTTGCATAGTTATAAGTAAAAATATTTTATAATGTCTTCCATTCATAAAAATACATCTTATATTCTTGTCTTTTGTTACTGCTTTATTATACATACAATCATCTAATATCAAAAAAGCACGAGGGTCTATAGTAGACGATCCGTGTTTTTCTAGTTCTTTTTTCCTATCTTTAGTAATATTTATTTGACGTGATAAAAATTTGCTAACTATTTTTTCTTCCAATTCATCATATATTAACATTTTTGGAATAAATTTTTCAAAATATCCGTTTGCCCTTTCTGTAGGAGATACTACGACGCCTACAGGTATATCTCTATTATAACCCATAATATCCTTCATACAGTAACTTTTTCCAGTATTTCTTTTACCGATAAATACAACAACTGAATCACTTTTAATTTTAGTAGGATCAAATTTTCTAAGTTCCAACTTCATTTAACTTATAATAACAAAAATAATATAACTACTATACCACAATAAAATATATACATTTATAAATATTAAATTAAATTATATAAGATTTAACATCAAATATAATAATATTATATCATTATATTATGATACACTATTGGATTAATTTAGATAAAAGTACTAAGAGAAAATTATTTATGGAAAATCAGTTTAAAGAAAAAAATATAGATAACGTAAGAGTTTCCGCTATTACGCCAGATGATTTTGATATAGTTTTAGCAAATAAACGCCCTTTGACATGTAAACATCCAGGTTGTGTAAATTGTGAATATGAATTTGCTTGTATTTCTAGTCATATTAAAGCAATGAAGGAAGCTATTACGAATACAAACGACGAATGGTTTGTTGTAATGGAAGACGATATGTTACTTCCGTACGATATTGATTATGATACTCTAATAAAAGATGCACCTCCAGATTTTGAAATACTACAATTATGCATTTCTTACGGCAATACAGTAGAATTTTTATATAACAATTTATTACTTAATAATAAATTACATTTTATTAAATGGCAATATTTGCTTCCTTGCGCAGGTATGTATATTGTTTCTCGCAAAGGTGCAGAAAAATTAGTAAATAAATTTTATGTAAATGGGAAATATGATTTTTCATCTTGTGAATTTCAGATAGTAGCAGATGTAGCACTTTATTCTACAGCAAATACTTATACAGCGACATTTCCATGCTCGTATCCCAATATTGAAATGGGATCTGAAATACACCCACATCATTTAGACGCTCATCAAAGTGCAATTATTGTTATTAAAAATGTATTATCTCACGCTATGTCTAATAAAACTATTAAATATCTATTGTAATTACATTTTATCTTCAGAATTATGTCTTTCTTCAGATATATTATATTTTTCATTGAAAAAATAGATTACTATTAGTTGTTTTCTGTGATTGCGTAATTTATCTGTACAGTATAATATATAATCCTCGCTACTATTATTTAAATGTTTATTTTTAATCCAAATTTTAAATAACTCATTATATAATATCACTGATTCATTTATTAAAGGGTATTTATTGATATTTTTAGTAGCTAACATTTCTGCTTCCTCCGCTAATCCAATAATATGTAAGAAGTGTTTAGTTATACAATCGCGACATCTTTTATTTTTATTCGTTAAATGTTCTTCTAATAATATAGATTGTTTTATAATTTGTTGCATGTTATATCTAGGATCGCTCACGGGGTCAAGAGCATCACAAGTTGTTGTACATTTATCAGTATCGCCTTTTATAGTATTCTTATTTTTTCCAGTAGATACATATACATTATTATAATTTATATCTAAATTATTATTATTATTAATAACCCATATTATAATTAAAGTGCTAATAATTATTGTTAATATTATAGCGAATGTTTCTACAATATTAGACATATATTCTAATATTATATTATATTATAATATATAATGCAAAATAATAATAACGTATCTAAATATTTTTTTGAAAATTTTAAAGGAGGAAGAGGAGGTGGCAATAAAAATAAAAATACTAAAGGAAATAGCACTATATATTTGATTATATTTACAGTATTTACATATATTTTTATATATTTTATAAATATATTATTTTCCAAAAGTAAAAAATTATAAATTATCTTTTAATATATTAGAATTAATAAGATGGTTGCATATTTACGAGAAAATTTTAAGGGTCGCGGTGGTAAAATGGGTTCTACAGATACTTTAGGATCTGCTGGAACCGCTGGTACCCCCGGTGCTGCTGGAGTTGCTGGTACTGCTGGTACTGCTGGAGTTGCTGGTACTGCCGGTGCTGCAGGAGTAGCAGGAGGTTTATCTGGAAGTGTTGCCGGCGCTGCTTTATCTGGCGGAAGTTCTGCATTAATGAGTAATTCGGGGGCAAATACAATTGAACGTTGTCCAATAGCAGATCAATCGTTTTATTGTATGGTAAGTAGAACTGCGTCTATAACTGGTATGATTGTATATATTATAATGATACTAATATTTTTTATAGGTTTTTTGTATTTATTATATTACATATATAAGAATTATTTTTCTAAATCAAAGAAAAAATAAGAATGTAATATAATAGAAGAATAAAATAGTATAAATAATGTCTGAACAACAGGTTAGATGTTTAAATTTAAATAACAAATTGTCTAATATTAATTCAACTTGTGATAAATTACAAAAAGATCTTAATACTCATATAAATTACAATCCATCACAAACTTCTAGCAAAGTGTCTAGTTCTACTACTGGAATTACATATTCAAATGTTAATACTACAAGTAGCAATACTAATTCTATGTTTCCTAATTGGAGTAATATGATGAGTTCTAGCAGTTCTATTGAAGATATTCCAGGATTTCCTGTATATTTATTAATATTTATAACTATAATTGTAAATATATTTATTGCTATTATATTGTCTCCAGTTATATCTTTAGGTATACTAATTATAATATATTTAATTTTAGCAATCGCTATGATTTTATTATATATATTAAGTACAAGCAGTAAGAGTGGTACGAGCAGTACAAGCAGTACAAGTGTATAAATTAATTATTTTTATGTTCATTCCAATTTTTAGCAGCAAGTTTCATAAGTTCTTTATAGGGAATATCAGCATTTGTTTCTTTAAGTTTAAGCATCTCCTCTCTGATAAAAATGTTATATTTAGTAGGTTCTCTTTTAACAGATTGTTCTCCATCGCCAGAACGAGATTTGCTTTTTGTTTTCTTAATAGCATCTTTATAAGAAAGAGTTATAAACCTTTTATATTCGTCTAATGTATACGTTTTATTTTCATCAAGAAACGAATTAAATATGGATAGGACTTTTTTAGTATCTGCACAAACTTTTTTTTCTACTTTTTCTACGCTAGTATTATCTTTAATTTCTTTATTATCGTTATCCATTTTATACTTATTTATTAATATAGTAGTATAGTTTTATATATTTTTATTATAAAATCTATTTTATATTAATATATAATAGTATAGATTTACTAATTTATATTATGATTAAAACGAATCATAAGATAAAAATAAATAATAGAAATTATTACATATTTAATGAAAATAATAGAACATATATTAAATATGAAGGAAAGTTCGTTGAAATATATATTTTGCAAAATAATATAGCAGGTAAAAAAGGGGGTGGAGTAGATGCAAAATATGCGTTTACATATCAAATAAGAGATATTAATAATGCTATAGAAAAATATGAAAAAATATTCATACAAAGACAAGAGAAAATATTACATTTATGTGCAAATTTTATAAATAAAATTAAAGCAACCGAAAGTTCCCTTAATAATAAATTTGGAAAATTTTCTATGTCAAATGACTATGATAGGTCTAGATATTTAACATTAATTAATAAAGAATTTTATGAAAATATATTCAAAAAATATTTTATTATCATATTACAATCAATTAATAAGGATAGTATTGTAAGTGAAGAAGCAGAATTAAAAAAAATAGCAAAATACCTTCATTTTATAACATACGATGATAATGAAAAGGATAAAAAAATAAATAAGGATTTTAAAGAATTTGAAAAATTAGGCGTAGATGATGATATAGATGAAATTTCTTTGAAAAATAATGTTAAAAATAGTTTAAATGAATTAAATGATTTGATGGCAACTTTTAATGTTGATAAAAAAAAAATAATAGATACAGTCTCTTTAAAAAAAAATGTTATAGAATTTAAAAAAAAAATAGAAAATTGGTCCGCACCATCGTGGCAGGACATTTTATTAAGCACTTTTAATGAAGATGTCGAATATATTAATGATAAAGCAGAAAAATCTAAAGGTAATGAAAAATATTTAAATGCAATTCTAAATTTTCTATCGCTAGAAAGTTCAGATATTAATAATTTTGATGAAAAAAGTATGGATAAAATTAAAAAAGATGTAGAAAAAGCATTAGATGCTATAAAAGAATTACCAAAAGAAATAAATAATGAAACTGATATATCTGAATTAATAAACATAGTAATCAGTAATATAAAGAAACTGTTAATTAATTTGATTAATAAAAATTATAGTAAAAATATTTCAAGCATTCAAAAATTAAAAGATAATTCTAAAAAAGAAATTGAAGAAATTATAAAACATATTGAAAATTATAAAAATGATATGGACAGTTCAGTAACTGAAGATGTCCCGCAAGTATCTAAAGTTGAAGAAGAAAAAGAAAAATTGTCTAAAAATCCTTCAGATAATTCAGGTAATTCAGGTAATTCGGGTAATTCAGATCCTAAAAAAGATATAGAAAGTTCAGTAACTGAAGATGCCCCACAAGTATCGACAGTTAAAGAAGAAGAAGAAAATTTGTCTAAAAATCCTTCAGGTAATACAGTTCAATTTACAGATGCAGAGGCCGAAAAAATTAGAACAGAAAAAGGTGCTTATAAATTTTGGAAAGATAAGAATTTAAAACCCGATCTTCATAATATTGAAATGACAATTTCAAAAGATAGAACCTGTGTAACAACGTGGTGGAATAATCCTACTAATTCTTCTAATACAGTCGACTCTAATTTAGCAATACTAAAAGGTAATGATTTTACATTGAATTATAAAATTTTAGAAGGAGAAGACTTAATAAATTATGCAAACAAAATGAAAATAGAAACTTTAAAGGTAGAAACTAGAAGGGGTCCAGGTAATACAGAAATAGATAAAATTATTATGAAAGACGGTAGTAACGGTAGTAACGGTAGTAACGGTAGTAACGGTAGTAACGGTAGTAACGGTAGTAACGGTAGTAACGGTAGTAACGGTAGTAAAGATTTAGTAGATAAAGAAAAAAAATTAAAAAATGTAATGAATAATATATTAAAAGGTACAGATTTATCAGAAGAAGAGAAAAAAATTTTTGATAATGACCAAAATATAGATAATAATTATGAATTGTTTATACAGAATTTAAAAAAAGAAATGAACAAATCGATGATAAATGATGCATATAATCAGCATTTAACAAAAAATCAAGATGAAAAAAAAGATGAAAAAAAAGATGATAACGAAGAAAAAAAAGATGATAAAGAAGATGAATATATAATTGATAATTTAGAAGATACAAAAAAAATTCTAAATTCAAAAAAGAAATACTTACTTCGCGCTTTTAAATTATTTATGAATTATTTAATAAAATTTAAAAAAGAAATATATAAAGGTATTACTCCCGATTTAATAAAATATTATAATTTATCTATAAGTAAATATCATGGTTCTAATATTATAAAGATATTAGAAGAATATCATAAACGTGATTTTATTAACACTGTAAAAAAATTTTTTAAAAGTAAAGAAGATATAGATATAACACAAATAATTAGTGAAAATGACTTTTATAAAACAGAATATTTATTTAGACCAGATAAAACAGATTGTAAAGACACTACAGAAATTTGTAAATTTACCAAAAGTTTAGATAGTTATAAACTTTTTAATGACCCTGATAATCATGCCAGTATTATCACAGATGCCCCTGATATAAAAAAAAAAGGTATGTTTGAAAAATTAAAAGATAATT
>Ga0208306_1000349_pt1 | contig 11688 bp, 22 predicted proteins | sample Colrivmet1449A02_FD_187632 | JGI IMG/M metagenome (GOLD analysis project Ga0208306, IMG submission 187632) | Estuarine microbial communities from the Columbia River estuary - metaG 1449A-02 (SPAdes) (version 2) | ecosystem: Environmental > Aquatic > Marine > Intertidal zone > Estuary | place... | reverse complement strand
TGAAATTGATTACAGAAAATAGACATAATGAATATGGTTGTTTGATGGCTATAGTTGAACCAACCAGAGGACCACATATAATTAAATTTGGTAAAACAGTAATACCACCGCAAATTCTTTATACAGACCCTAATGACAATTCCTATGGTTATGATGATGAACCGCATATAACAGCTAAGTATGGATATTCTCCTGACTTAACAAGGGCCAATTTAGCCACTATCCTACAAGGCATCAAACCATTTATCATTAAACTAACTGGATTGACTCAATTTCAAAATGAAAAATATGATGTGGTTAAGTTTGATGTGGAAAAAAATGAAATACTATCTGAAATAAGACGCAGATGCGATTGTTATAAGAATGAAGATAAGTATACAGATTATAAACCACATATGACACTTGCATATGTTCAAAAGGGTAAATTTCCACATATTAAAGAAGGATTAAGTTTATCTGTTCCTGTTACTAGATTTAAATATAGTGGTAAAGATGGTAAGAAATTATATATCAATTTGTAAGATATAAAAAGTGTTCGTTTTAATTATAAAAAGTATATTTATAATTACTATGAAGAAGTTTCTATCCCCAATTCTATTTTCGTTTTTATTAATAGGTTGTTCTACCGTTATTCCTGGCAAACAAGTAAGTACCGCACAAGATGCAGTTGCCAAACAAGAAAAGAAAATAGATACTACATCCGATGAATTAGTCAAAAATGATAAGGGTAAAAAAATACAAACCGCAGTATTAGCCCAAGGTATTCAATATTCATTACAACAAGTTACAAATACATCTATTCAAGTAGAAACTGCAAAGAATCTAAATGAAAGAGTTATTAGCATTGTAGGTTCACCGCATTTGGACGAAATCAAAAGAATCAAAGCTACAATTGATTTACTTAATTCATCTATAGAAGAAGAAAGAAAGAAGGGTGGAGAATTATTGGGTCAAAGAGATACTGTAATTGATAAATTACAAAAAGAAAAAGAAGAATTAAAGAATCAATATGATGACCAACTTTGGCAAATGACTGATAAAGCCAAAGAAGTTGCCAAAGATTCTGATGAAAAACAAGCAACCATTGATAGTATGGGTGGTATGTTTGGTTTAAATGCAGTTTTCTGGGGACTTAAAAAGTTTTTCTTTAGTGCTTTAACCGCAATTATCATATTTGTTGTAATATTTGCTTTATTAAGAATATTAGCAAGTGTACATCCAGCTGCTGGTGCAGCATTTAGTATATTCAATATGATTGGTTCTGGAATATTAAGTTTGATTAAAGGATTAACACCAAAAGCATTTGAATTGGCCAATTTCACATCAAAAGACAAAGTTGATGAATACAAATCACCACTTACTAAGATTGTTGATGTAATTCAAGAACTTAAAGAAAAACAAAAAGAATCACCAAAAAAATCTTATGTTTTAACTGAAATATTGAAGAGATTTGATAATGAAATGGATAGTCACGAAAAAGATTTGATTGATGATATTCTAAAAGAACAAAAGTGGATTAAATAATTTATGGATACAAATACTATACACACTATATCTCAAAATGTTTTAGAAGCAACCGCTCAAGATATGACAGGCAAATATGTCTGGTTGTTCTTAGCTGGCTTGGTTATTTTGATATTCAAATCTAGTATTGAAAAGTTAGCCGCTTCATTTTTTATATTCGCAGGGTCAGATTACAAAACCGATGATGTCGTATATGTTGACGGAAAGCCGGGAAGAATTGTTAGATTAGGACTAACTAAAACAGTTTTCTTTATTTACGACGTTGTAGATGGAAAAGTAGTTGGCGGCAGTAAATTAGTTGTTCAAAATGAAAGATTAGCTGGCTTAAATATAGAAAAACCATTACCAAATTTAGATTTATCCAGATTTAAATCAAAAGACTAAAGTAATGCTCTATGAGATTCGCAACACCCAGAAGTATTAAAAATACATCTTTAACATTATTCAATAAAGAAGACGAAAGATTAATACTACTATACAATTACTTAGTTGACATTTGTAATTTTGGGACAGATGAATATCATAAACTAGAAACAAAATATCACGACTTATATCATTTCTTAACAAGTACCACAGTATTCTTAGATGTATATTCTAGTATTGTTGATAAACAAATTATAGAAAAAAATGAATCGGATTTCTTTTGCGGTGTTGTAGCTACAATGTATCATGACATTGGTTTCTTAAAGACAAAAGAAGATGAAAATGGAACTGGTGCTCAATATATTAATACACATGTAGAACGAGGGTGTCACTTTATAAGTAATAATTTTGACGATATATTAACAGAAGAAGAAAAGAGTAGAATTTGTAATTTAATAATGGTGACGGATTACTTTAAAAAAGTAGAAAATTTAGAAATAGACCATATAGGTGCTTGTGTCGCTTTAGGTGATTGGTTAAGCCAAATGGGAGACATACAATATGTAGAAAAATTAGATAAGTTATATCAAGAATTTGACGAATTTCAAAAATATCACAATCTTAACATGTATACCGGATTACACGATTTAATAAGTAAAACACCCGGATTTTGGTATAAATTAGTAAAACCATTATTAAATACTAAATTTTATGCGTTATATGAATATACTTCCAGTAACTATATAGTAATGGTGGAAAATAACATTGACCGAATAGTTAAAGAATATAATCTAAATCATGTAGTCTAAATTTTCATCACACCGTTCAAATACACATTTAATATTCTCCGGTTTTCTTCTAAATCTACCTATCTTAGGATGATGACTGCTATATACTGTTAATCTTTGACAAGATAATGAATATCCAATCAAATCTTTACTCAATCCTTCTCTTTCATGCGTAACTAACATATAGTTTTCATCAGGTACATCCAAATCAAATGTAGCTACAATTTTATATGTCTTCTTAACACTCGTTGCCTGTAATGGCTGTTCTTCCATATACAAATATATAATATTAAATTTAATGTAAAAACAATTATAAATCCTATTTATTTATAACAAAGGAATATCATATGAGACAAATAGGCGGAATCATAAGTTTAAAACCAATCGGTATTATGTCAAATAATCCCGGTATGAGCGCAGGACAAATTGAAGCAAACGAAATTGCTGCAGAACAAAGAAAAGCACAACAACAATCCAAAATTGACGCAATGGTTGATAAATTGGCACAACAACATCAAGCCAATCAAATGAAACCAATTGATCCCAATGCAACAAGAAGATGGACTGCAAAATACTAATTTATAAAAACATATAAGATATATGGGAAAAGTATCTTTAAACATATCACAACCAGCACCTGTTACACCATCTACACCAATTAAAACACCAATTCAAGTCAAATCAAATTTATTGCCTGAATTAACAAGAAAAGAATGGATATCCGTTTTGACTGCGGTTTTTATTGTATTGTCGGTTGGATTTTCTTTGGGGTTTGTTACCAATGTTAAAAGAGTAAATGATTTATCTAATATTGTTTCTATTGTTGATCCATTGATTACAATTGAAAAGGATTTGAATGATAAATTAAAAATAGCCGCCAAACAATTGGATAAAATTGATGATGATGATTTATATAAAGTGGTAATGGAAGCTAAAAGTAAGAAAATGGAAATAATTAAAGAACAATTGAAAGATATAGAAACTTTTCGGTCAAATCATATAAATTCTATTACTGTATATTACAATAATAAAAAAGATGAATTAAAAAATAAAGAAATCTTATATCACAGATAATTATATCGTATGGACTTAATAACTAAATTCTTAACTCTGCATAACCAATTGAAAGTATATCATTTTCAAACAGATAGTTATGCACAACACCAAGCATTCGGTGGTGCTTATAATGAATTCACAGATTTAATTGATACTTTTATTGAAGAATTTATGGGACAATATTCCCGAATAATGAACAAAGACGGTTTCAAAGTAGAATTATACAATATTACAGACAAAGATCCTGATAAATTTATTGAAGAATATATATCATTCCTAGTAACCGAATTGCCTAAAGGTCTAAAAGAAACAGATACAAACTTATTAAACATAAGAGATGAAATGTTAAGCGAATTACAAAAACTAAAATACCTACTCACACTAAAATAAGTAATAATACATAAAAACTTTCTAAGTCTGGGTAAAATAAAACTTACCCAGACTTTTTTATTGACAAAATTAACCGTCAAACTATCATAAACATATGAAAATCAAAATATTGAAAAATATTGATGTAGACATAGATAAAACCAAACTCCAAGAAGTCTGGCCAAAATATCTACAACGCAATGACGTTTTTAATGTTGACAAAATTGAAACCATCTGCGAAGATAAAGTCAATCTGGTACTAGATAACGGCGACGTTCTCCTTGAAGTACCAAACAAGTCATTCACTCCAGTTTTTTAAAACAAAAGTGTTGACTAAATTCAACTTCAATGTTAAGTTGATATCGTTCTTTAAATCATAATGTCCCTATAGCTCAAATGGTTAGAGCATCCGCCTTCTAAGCGGATGATCTAGGTTCGATTCCTAGTGGGGACACCATCTTTTTGAATGTATTCATATATTTGTATATATTTATATGTTCAAACTTCTCTAAAAAAGAAGTTGATTCTTTGAAAATTTGCGGTAAGATAAAGAAGTAATAAGTATTTCGTTCTTTCAGCACGGTGGGAGTGGCACTCCTCTAGAACATCTACGTATGGCGGAACTGCCTTGGCCTTTAACCAAAGGGGGTCACCAACGAAAGAATGAAAACTTAAGTTGACATTGAAAGAAATCGTGGTAAGATAAAAGAGTAGTAAGTAATAGTTCTTTAACAAATTTTTAATGGCCTTGTAGCTCAGTTGGTTAGAGCAGAAGCCTTTTAAGCTTTTGGTCGTGGGTTCGAGTCCCACCGGGGCCACCATTTTAACGGTCTGTTCGTCTATCGGTTAGGACACTGGACTTTCACTCCGGTAAGAGGGGTTCGATTCCCCTACAGACTACCACTTTGTTTGTCCGTTGCTTAAAAGAAACGGTCTGGTGGAGGGCGTTAAACCATAACACCCCTAGAGTTGGAAGTTCTCTTAAAAAACTTCTTGGTTGCGGGGTTAGCAAGTGGTATACTTTGTTTGTTGGGTGGACATAGTATTCAATAATTACACCCAACACAATTTTTACGGTTCTTTATAAACAATTTGCGGGTGAGTGGCACGGAATTACCATACAACGCTCATAACGTTAGTGATAACAGGTTCGACTCCTGTACCCGCTACCATTTAATTGGAGCGCTTTCAGCAAAGAAACAGGTTTCATAAGCCAGTTTAAGTGGGGGCAGCACCCACCGTTCCAACCATTTTAGTTCTTTAACAAAACAATTTGCGGGGTGGAGCAGCCCGGATTAGCTCGCTTGGCTCATAACCAGGAGGTCACAGGTTCAAATCCTGTCCCCGCTACCATTTAGTGGCCTCAAGATGTAAGGTGCATGGGGAGACTTATAATCTCTATAATCGCTCGATTGGCGTTCTGGGCAGTTCGATTCTGCATGAGGCTACCATTTTAAAAACGGCTATGTGACGGAATGGCAGACGTAGTTGACTCAAAATCAACCGGGTTAAACCGTGGGGGTTCAAGTCCCTCCATAGCCACCATTTTTTGAAAAACTTGTTTGACAAGTGAGTAAGATGTGGTAAGATGAATAAGTAGTAAGTAATAGTTCTTTGTAAGTAATTTAAATGGGCAAGTGGCGAAATTGGCGAAACGCAAGGGACTTAAAATCCCTTACTTAAGAAACGTTGTGGGTTCGAATCCCACCTTGCCTACCATTTTTTTGAAATTAATGCGAATCAAGTGTAAAGAGGGCACGTTAGTCTACCAGACTAAAAGGCGAAATGCAAAGTTCGGATTCGCTCCAGTTTTAATGCGATATTAGTGTCATGAGGAGCACGGTGGGCCTTCCAGTCCACAAGGCCGGTGAATAAATAAGTCCGAGATATCGCTCCAGTTTTAGTAATAGTACGGGTCAATAGCTCAATGGTTAGAGCGTAGAACTCATAATTCTTTGGTTATCGGTTCAAGTCCGGTTTGACCCACCATTTTTTAAAAAAAAGAGTATATATAAATTTGCATACTATTTATAATCATGATTAAGTTAAAAAATATAATAGAAGAGATACATGAACAGAAAGAGTTTGATGAATTTCATAAGAAGCTTAGTTCAGAGTTGAATGAAGCTGTTTTGAATCAAGATCTGGAATCTGAGCTTTCAGATGAAGAAATTTTAAATCAAATAGCATGATTACGGAAAGCAAACAAACTCTTACTTATAAGGGTAGAAATCAGGGTGGTGGTGATCGTATCACAAGCACTCATACTTATCGTAAAGAGAAGAATAAGGCTAAAATTGCACATAGTACTGAAGTAAATCATTTAAGAGATATTGTTAGAAATTGGATGAGTACTGGTACAAGTAGTGTATTTGAATATAAGCAAGATACGAAACATGGAAAGTTGTTTGGTATTCAGTTATCAAATGCTGTTCATGTAACATTTTTTGTTAGGCAATCAAATGCAGGAGGAAAACTTTATGTATTTGACAGATTTTTTCCGGACAAGATGGACTATGATAGGCATCTTACTTATATGCGGAAGAAGGAAAATAAGAAACCTAACTCTTAACTTAATAAAAAACCCCGTCAAATTAATGGCGGGGTTTTTGGTTTATATATGACTAATGATTATTCGTTTACACTGAGTGTTGCGGTATCGCTTGTTGTAGTACCTGATATATTAGTTACTGTTGCTTTATAATCGCCTGCGTCAGTTAGAGTGGATGTTTGGATGATGTGGGTATTACCTGTTGCGCCTACAATTTCTGTATTATCTTTAAACCATTGATAAGCGAATGGTGATTCACCTGTGGCATTTACATTAAATGCAGCACCATCACCTACAACTACTGTTTGACTTGAAGGTTGTTCAGTGATTATTGGAGGTGTTGGAGTTGGCGGTGTAGGAGACATAATAGTTAATGTTGCTGGATTACTATTAACAGTTTGTCCGTTGTTTCCGGAAACGAGAACTGTATAAGAACCAACATCACTATCTTGTACACTTTCAATTGTGTAACTGGAACTTACTGCGTTAACAATGTTGGTACTGTTCTTAGACCATTGATAAGATAAATCGGATGGTCCCATTGCTACTACAGTAAATGTTACGGATGAACCGGATAACACTGCTGCACTTTGTGGTTGTTGTGAAATTGATGGGGGAGTCCAAGGTAGAGGTAAAATTACTACTGGTGGATTGATTTGGTTATTGATTTGGGTTTGAACACTATTTTCATAGTTAGATTTTTGATCTGTACCCATTGAATCCCATACCCATCCAAGAACATCATCTTGCGATAGTTGGTTGTATGGTGTAAATGTAGAACCTGAGTGATATGTTACGCCTGTTGCGCCATATACTCTTCCGTTGTAAGTGCTTCCGCTAACTACTTCGGAACCAAGGCAGTCCCAATGAACGGTGAATACTACATCGATGTTTTGTTCATATGTGGGATAACATTCCATTGTACCCACTCTCCAATTAATTGTTGCGCTCATATATTTTTATTTTAAGGTTGTATGCTACCAGTTGGTAACCAAGGTAGAGGTAAGTTTACGATTGTAGGATTAATCATTTGTTGAACTTGTTCGGTGACATAGTTATCAATGATATCTTTGCCTGATTCTCCAATTTGTCCGAATACCCATCCCATAATAATTTGGTTTGTTAATTGGTTAAATGGAACGAAACTTCCACTATCCCATGAACCACTATTTAGTGTTAATGGTGTAGTACTTGGATAAGACAGTGATACTGTGCTTCCACTTTGAGGTCCGGCTTCTGCGATACCAGAACCGATACAACTCCATCCTACTTTGACTACTACATCTGTATATTGATCGTAGGTTGTATAGCATTGTATACTGTCTACATTGTAATTGATTGTTGCTGACATAAATTATATTTAATCCTTTCGTCATATAAATATTGACAAAAGTTCAAATCGTGTTAGTATTTATCTATAAATAAAAAATATATATGGCACACTTTGTAAAACTATCGGTATTGGATCCTGGTCATGATGATATTGAGAACCAGAATAATAGAAAATATAATCCACAGTTGATTAATTTGGATATGGTAATTAATGTAGAACAATCTGTAGTTCACTGTTTAATTTTTACCAAGAATAATTCAACGCATCCAATTAGGGTAAAAGAGAGTTTGGATGAAATTCTTTATTTGTCACATGGATGTAATAAAGTTTTGAAAGGATAACCGATATATATGAATATGATAAACAAGTTTTTTAAATCAGTTTTTGGTAAAGGTGATAATAATGAGTGTTATGATCGTATTTTATTGAAAGCTGTTTTAGATAGTAATAAAAATCAAATTGAAAGGTATAATAATATTATGTCAGCACTAACTAATCTACAAGAAGCATTGAATCGTTTGACAACCGCAACAGATACTGCAGTAACAGTTTTGAATACTCCACATCCAAGTGAAGAAGCTATTCAAGCTGCTGCTGATTTGGTAAATGCCCAATCTACTCGTTTGGAATCTGCTAGTGACAGTGATCCTGCCACAATTGCCTAATTTACAATTATAGTTCGGTAAAAACCCTACAGATTTTAATGTCTGTGGGGTTTTTTATTTATATTTATGTATATGGATGCTGATACAAAGAAAGAATTTATGGTATTGTTACCCGAATTATTTGCGGTAATAAAGAATAAATTGAATTTACAAACTACACCCAAGATTGTTCTTAAGAAAGACATTGAAAATTCCAATAATATCTTGGGTAAAACTGCTTATTACAATCCATCCGATAAAAGTATTACTTTATACATTCTTAATCGTCATCCAAAAGATATACTTAGATCATTTGCACATGAATGCGTTCATTTGTATCAACATGAAAACAATATGTATGGTATTGGAAAAAATGAAGCTGGTGATGCTAAGTATGCACAAAATGATACAGAATTAAGAAAAGCGGAAAAACAAGCATATCTCCTAGGAAATATGTTGTTTCGTGATTGGGAAGATGGTAAGAAATAATTAATACATTATTACTTTTACCATTGGCACTAAATCTTTTACATAACCTTCGTCAATTAAGTATTGTGCGATTTTATCAATTTGAGGTTTGATATCCTTGAATTTAGTGCCATTTCTATTATGAATTTTAATCAACTTTTCATCTTCAATTGTAACTTCAATTCCATAAAAGATTCCGTCAACAATTTTGGATTTTTGTTTTTTCATAGGCTTTAGTTCACATATATAAATATCATATGTAATCTTTAATAGTTCTTTTAATTTGACAATTTAATGTCTTGTGGTATAGTTTAAATATATGAATGTTCCTATCAAAGAAATTAACATGCGGTTAGAAAGGTCAGAAAAAACACCCATTGAATCTGAAGAAAAGTGGTATCGTACCAATAGATTTTTTGATTGGTTGTTTGACACTGTGCCTTATGGTTGGCGTGTATATTATAGGTGTGGTGAATTAAGACGGTGGTTTATTAATACATACCAACGTATTCGTTATGGTGTAAGTGATGCAGAATGTTGGAGTTTGGAGAGTACACTTACAAAGTTTATTTTACCCAGACTGAAACATTTTAAAAAAATAAATGTTAATACACATCCAGCTGATATTACACCTGAACGATGGAATGAAATATTGGATGAACTTATCTGGACATTTGAATATATGAATGATGATGAAAGATTCAATCCAATTCCTAGAATAAAAGATGACATTATTGATATGAATAAATATATTGATAATATCAATAGAGAAAAAACACCAGAAGAAAAACAAGCTTGGAAAGAATACTTTGAAAAATCAGCTGAGTTAGAAGAACGACGCAAAAAAGGAATGCAACTATTTGCAGAATATTATTTTCAATTATGGGATTAAACATGGATACTTTTGAAAATTATAAAGCTCCTTGTTTTGATGAACTATTCATGCGAATGGTTTATTTGACGGCTACAAAAAGTAAAGATCCATCTAGTAAAATAGGAGCTGTAATTGTTAAAGACAATCGTGTCATCAGTACAGGTTATAATGGATTTCCTATTGGAGTATTAGATTCAGATGAACGGTATAATAACAGAGAAACAAAATATAAATATGTAGTTCATGCAGAACACAATAGTATATTAACTGCTGCAAGATTTGGTATATCTACATTGGGTTCAACACTTTATACAAATGGATTACCATGCAATAATTGTATGAAATCTATAATACAGAGTGGTATACATGAAATTGTAATTCATTCGTTGTGGCCAGAAATGAAACATTCGGATTGGCAAGATTTATCTAAAGTGTCTAAAACAATGATGGAAGAGTCAAATCTTAAACTTAGAATTTTTGACGGTAAGCTAAATTTAAATGGATTTTTGAACGGAAAAGTATTTGACATTTAAAAAAACCCGTGGTACATTGTATACATGATTAATAACAATGAACTGTTTGCTAAGGTTCTGGCAGAAAATCCACTTCCTTATCATTTAGGTGATAAGGTAAATACCAATCATGGTATTGGTTATATCAGTGGTTATAACTTCAAGGATCGTGAAAAGGTTTGGAAGTTCACTATTCGTCCACATGGATTGGAGAATTATTATACAGATGTTGAAACCGTATACGGAAAGGTAGACTAATATGGAATTTGAATCAAATGCAGATATCTTAAATGATTTGATGGATCAGATACATACATTACACAAAGAAAATGCTAAACTAAGACAAGAAGTTGAACAGTTAAACGATTTGATTAAAGAATTGAACCGTAAGTTAAAGAGTATACAAGCATTGTTTTTATGAAATTATTTTGTATTTTTATTGTTAATTTGGCAGTATCATTGTTTGCAAGTATATTGCTTTATCAGTTATTTAAGATAGATATATCTCCAGTAACAATATCGTTGGCAACTATAGTAATTTATATATGTTTACCACAACGATTTCACGATTGGATTTCCGAAAAGTGATATGAACATTCATGTTCCAGATGAAATTAAAGCTAAATATCCTCATATGGAATTTAGGGGTAAACAACGACAATTGAATGACCGTACCGTAATTGAAGCATATAATAATGCTACTAATCAAACTTTTCATTATAGTTTTGATGAAGACTTTTTTTGGTTTGCGGGCCAAATTCCAGACTGGAAATTGAAAAAAGTATCTTGACTTTCTTTAAATTCGTGGTAATCTAGACTTATGAGTGAACAAACCTATATGAAGCTAAAAGATGCAGTAAAGCTAAAGCGTCCTGAACTTGATGTTAAAAAAATCAACCGTGAAAACAAACATTTCAAACATCTGGTAGATAGTTACATGAACTGGAATCAGCCTAGGGGGCCTTATGATTATGATGAACCCCGTTCAACATATGAAGACGATATTATTGAATGTATTGGTTATTATAATTGGGATGGATTTGCACTTGCTCAACATTTGAGTGAATATAAGTATATTGAGCCTGATAGTGATCTTGTTCATATTCTGGAAGATGTAATTTCTGTCAAGAGTTCACTTGAAATTGAAATTGAAATTCAATGGGTTAAGGAGAACTTCTTGACCATTCCAGATGATGTAGTTGGTAA
>Ga0208306_1000318_pt1 | contig 12382 bp, 10 predicted proteins | sample Colrivmet1449A02_FD_187632 | JGI IMG/M metagenome (GOLD analysis project Ga0208306, IMG submission 187632) | Estuarine microbial communities from the Columbia River estuary - metaG 1449A-02 (SPAdes) (version 2) | ecosystem: Environmental > Aquatic > Marine > Intertidal zone > Estuary | place... | reverse complement strand
GCGATTGCAATAGCAGATGAAATAAAAAAACGCAATCCAAGCGCTTCAATTCTTTTTGTCGGTGCCATAGGGAAAATGGAGATGGAAAAAGTTCCTCAAGCGGGCTACGATATCGTGGGTTTGAAAATAGCTGGTCTTCAACGAAAATTTTCCTTTTCAAATTTCCTGCTTCCATTTAAAATTCTTGGAAGTTTATTAAAAGCTCGAAAAATTCTTATCGATTTTAAGCCCCAAATTGTTATTGGTGTTGGAGGTTATGCAAGTGGTCCGACATTGATGATGGCAAATTTGTTGAGAATGACAACTGTAATTCAAGAACAAAATTCGTTTCCAGGAAAAACAAATAGAATTTTAGCTAAAAAAGCTGCTTGTATTTGTACTGCTTACGAGGGAATGGAACGATTTTTTCCAAATTCTAAAGTAGTATTAACTGGAAATCCAATTCGAAAAGAATTTTCAGCTAAATTGAAATCCAAAGCTGAAGCATGTTCTTTTTTTGGCTTAGACCCTGAAAAACCTACCATATTGGTTATGGGAGGAAGTTTAGGTGCTAAAACCCTTAATATTTCCGTTCAAAAAAATCTTGAAGAATTATTGAATTCAGGAGTTCAGATTATATGGCAGTGTGGTAAATTATACCATTCTCAACTTCTTATTGATTTAAAGGATAAAGAATTAAAGAATATTTGTTTGTATCAATTTATTGAACGAATGGACTTGGCTTATTCTGCTGCCGATTTAATTATTTCGCGTGCTGGTGCCATTTCAGTTTCTGAATTATGTATCGTAGGGAAACCATTAATTCTTGTGCCTTCTCCAAATGTTGCCGAAGACCACCAAACAAAAAATGCTAATGCACTAGTTGCAAAAAATGCTGCAATTTTAATTACTGATTCTGAAGCACCTGATTTATTATTCAAGATTGCATTGGATTTATTGAAGCAAAAAGAAAAATGTGAGCTTCTTTCTCTTGAGATAAAAAAAATACAAAAATTAAATGCTACTGCTGATATTGTAGATGCATTCGAAAATAGTTTAATAGAAAATGGAACAAAATAAAAATCTATTTAGTGATTTTAAAAATGTCTACTTTATAGGTATTGGTGGAATTGGAATGTCAGCTCTTGCAAGGTATTTTAATAATTTAGGATTTAAAGTCGCTGGTTATGATAAAAGCGCTAGCGATTTAACAAATAAATTAGAGTCAGAAGGATGTTTGATTCATTATGAAGATTTAGGAGAAGAAATCCCAAATGAATTTAAAAATAAGGCGACGACATTAGTGGTGTTTACTCCAGCAATTCCGGATGATATGATGGAACTTGTCTATTTTATTAGTAATGAGTTTAAAGTTTATAAACGCTCGGAAGTATTAGGAATTTTGACACGACAATCAAAAGGATTATGTGTTGCTGGAACGCATGGAAAAACAACAACTAGCTCTATGCTTGCTCATATTTTAGATCACTCTTCATGGAAATGCAATGCATTTTTAGGCGGAATTGCTACAAATTTTAATTCCAATTTGGTGCTTTCTGATACAAGCGATTGGACAGTTGTTGAAGCGGATGAGTTTGATCGATCTTTTTTAAAGCTATCACCTTTTTCAAGTATTGTAACGGGTGTAGATCCTGATCATTTAGATATTTATGGGAGTATAGAACAATTTAATGAAGGTTTCCGACAATATGCTATGAAAATTGAGCCAAGTGGCTTTTTGATTGAAAAGGAGGGCTTAAATCTTCCAACATTAGCCAAAAAAGTATCCTATGCTCTACATTCTGAAACGGCAGATTATAGCATGAAAAATTTAGTTTTTCGAGATGGCTTTATTTTTTCGGATGTACGTTTAAAAACAAATTTTTGGCAAAATGTTAAGTTGGGAATACCAGGCTCTCATAATGCAGAGAATGCACTTGCTTGCATTGCACTTTTAGATTGTTTGGGAATGAGTGAATTGGAAATTCGAAATGGACTTTCAAGTTTTACAGGAGTGAAAAGACGATTTGATTATCAAATTCGGACAGAGGACTTGGTTTTTATCGATGATTATGCACATCATCCAAATGAATTGAAGGTTTTAATTGAATCAGTACGAAATTTGTATCCCAATAAAAAAATTACAGGAATTTTTCAGCCTCACTTATTTTCTAGAACGAGAGACTTTGCTATGGAATTTGCTGCAGAATTATCAAAATTGGATGAATTAATCTTATTGCCAATTTATCCAGCAAGAGAAGAACCAATTCATGGTATTTCAAGCGCCTGGCTGTATTCTAAAGTGGAATTACCAAAGAAATATTTATTGTCGCCTTCAGAAGCCTTACAATATTTTAATCAATTTGATAAAGGAATTGTACTGACGATTGGAGCTGGTGACATTGATAAAATAGTTACTCCCTTAAAGGAAATATTATCTTCAAATTTAACTACTGCAGAATGAAAAAATGGTTGAAAATTCTTTTATGGATATTTCTTGGAGCTGGTGTAATTACCGTTTTTGTTTTTTCAAATCAGAATGAAAAAAATAAAAAAATTAAAAATCCTGAAATTTCGATACACGTTGAAGGTGAAAACACATTTCTAACAGAAAAAGAATTATGGGAACGTCTAAAATTCATGAGTTTGGTATATAATGGACAATTAAATAATGCTATTAACATTCAAAAAATTGAAAGGGCAATTACAAACATGGATGAGGTGAAAAATGTGAAGGTGTTTAAAAACATAGGCAATCGTTGGTATATTAAAATTAACCTGCGAAAGCCTATTGCACGAATTTTTAATTTATATGGTCAAAGTTACTATATAGATGAGGATGGTTTTATGATGATGAGATCTAATTTACACACAGCACGTGTACTCATTTTTTCAGGATTCATAAAGGATAAGTTTTCACTTAAATCTGTACCTGAAATTATCAACAACGATTCATTGAAAAGTATTAAAAAAATTGATGAAATCTATCACATTTCAAATTATGTTTGTAATGATACATTGTTAAGCAAACTTATAAGTCAAGTTTACTTAGAAAAAAACGGGGATTTTATTTTAATACCTGTTGTTGGTGATCAAAAAATAGTTTTCGGTCCTGTTTTTTCAAAACAACAAATGGACGAAAAGTTTGATCGCTTGAAGATTTTTTATAATGAAGCAATGCCCTATGAAGGTTGGGATAAGTTTGAAGAAATAAGTGTAAAATATGAAGGACAAATCGTTTGTAGAAAAAGAAGTAAATAGTCAAAGTAATACAAGTAAAATAGTTGTTGGCTTAGATATAGGTACAACAAAAATAGCTTGTTTTATAGGTCGACGAAACGAACACAACAAAATTGAAATTATTTCACTTGGAAAAAGTGAATCGTTGGGTGTAATGCATGGTGTTGTAGCTAATATTGAAAAAACTGTACAATCGATCCTTTCTGCAGTAAAACAAGCACAATCTTGCGAAGAAGGCTCATTATCAATAAAAAATGTGTATGTTGGAATTGCTGGACAGCATATTAAAAGCATGCAACACCGCGGCATGTATACGAAACGAGATAATAAAAGTGAAATTTCTCAAGAAGACATCAATTTTTTTCTTGAAGATATGCATAAAATGGTAATGCCTCCTGGAGAGGAAATTATTGATGTTATACCGCAGGAATATATTATTGATGGTTCGCCAGAAATAAAAGATCCAATCGGAATGGAAGGTGTTCGCTTAGAAGCAAACTTTCATATCATAACTGGTCACTTTAATAATGTTATGAATATTAAAAGATGTATCGAACGAGCAGAGTTGAAAGTCCGAGATATTATTCTAGAACCAATTGCATCAGCTGATGCTGTATTAAGTGATGAAGAAAAAGAAGCGGGAGTTGTTCTAGTTGATATTGGCGGAGGAACAACTGATATTGCAATTTTTCAGGATAGCATTATTAGACATACTGCAGTTATTCCTTTTGGGGGAAATGTGATTACTAATGATATAAAAGAGGGCTGTCAAATTATGCAGCGGCAAGCTGAAGTATTAAAAATTCGTTTTGGAAGTGCAAGTGCATCTGAAAACAGAGAAAATGAAGTTGTCTGCATTCCAGGACTAAGAGGTAGAGATCCAAAAGAAATTACTTTAAAAAACTTGTCAAGAATTATTCAAGCAAGAATGGAAGAAATTATAGAATTAGTTAATTATGAAATTAAAAATTCAGGATATAGTAAAAAATTAATTGGAGGAATAGTTGTTACTGGTGGAGGTGCACAATTAAAGCATCTAACTCAGTTGTTTGAATACATGACAGGCATGGATACTAGAATTGGATACCCAACCGAACATCTTTCTAATTTAAATAATATTGAAAGTTTATCTAGCCCAATGTACTCTACAGGAATTGGCCTAGTATTGCAAGGATTTCAAAAAATTGAAAATAAAGGACAAACAACGCAGGAGAATCAAAATAAAGATTCAGTAAGTACTCACTCAGAGGGAAAACGCGGTACTTTCTTTGAAAAACTATTACCCTCTTTTAAGGAATTTTTTACAGATGAACATTAATAAATTTAAAAATATAAATTATGTCAGAAAATATGCTCTTGATGGACTTTGATCTACCTAAAGATTACAGTTCAATTATTAAGGTTATTGGAGTTGGTGGTGGAGGAAGCAATGCAGTAAATCACATGTTTAAACAGGGGATTGTTGGAGTAGATTTTATTGTTTGTAATACTGATAGGCAAGCACTTGATATTTCTCCGGTTCCTTATAAAATACAATTAGGACCTCAATTAACTGATGGTCGAGGTGCAGGAATGCATCCGGAAGTTGGAATGGCTGCTGCAAATGAAAACATAGAAGAAATCCGCGAATTACTTTCAAAAAATACAAAGATGGTCTTCGTTACTGCAGGAATGGGCGGAGGAACAGGAACAGGCGCTGCCCCAGTAATTGCTCAAGTGGCAAAAGATTTAGGAATCTTAACAGTTGGTATAGTAACCATTCCATTTAATTTTGAAGGAAGAAAACGTAGACAACAGGCCGAAGAAGGTTTAAATAAAATGAGAGAGAATGTTGATACGCTTTTGGTAATTAATAATGAGCGATTGAGAGAGTTAGGTAAAAATATGTCTCTTACTGAAGCTTTTTCTTATGCTGATGATATTTTAACCGTAGCAGCTAGAGGAATTGCTGAAGTTATTTCTGTAACTGGAGTTATTAATGTTGATTTTAATGATGTAAATACAGTTCTTAAAAATAGTGGACATGCAATAATGGGAAGCGCTGCTGCAGAAGGAGAAGATCGTGCTATTGAAGCTGTAAAATCAGCTCTTACCTCTCCGCTACTTATGGACAATGATATTGCGGGTGCACGTTATGTATTATTGAATATCACATATGGATCTAAGGAAGTAATGATGGATGAGATTACTGAAATTACTGATTATATTCAAGAAGCTGCAGGTGCCACTGCAGACGTTATTTGGGGACATGGTTTTGATGAGACTTTAGGAGATAAATTAAGTATTACTTTAATTGCTGCAGGTCTTGAAGAAGAGCCAATAACTGGTTTTGAAAAAATGCCAGAAAGAAATTTAGTTGATCTTCATGATGAAATGAAAAAAGAAATTACTAGCCCTTTAATTAAGCCTCTTGAGTCTAATCGTGAAGAAGACCATGGAGAAAATGAAATTACTTCAGAGCCTTTTTTGAAGTCCTCACAAATTATTGATAACACTACTATTCTAGATGAATCCTCAAAATCTAGTTTAGAGGAGAAGAAATCGTATGATTTATTTGATTCTGTTTTGGAGGTTAAGCCAACTCAGATATTTGATGTTTCTGATGACACTAATTTTGTTGAGGAAACTAGCATGACACAAACGGAGACTAAATCTGAAATTGAAGCTGATTTGACTATTCAAGAAGATTTTTCTTGGGATATCAATACGAATAATCAGGAAACTTCTTCAAATGATCTTGATGACGAAAAAGAAATCATTGTGAAATATATGCTTGAAGAGGATTTAACAGAAAAAATAGAATTAGATAATACAAATATGTCTGCTTCTCCTGAAGAGCGCCAAAAAATAGCTCAGGATCGTGTTTCTAAAATCCAAGAACTGACTTCGAAATTAAAAAATGCTGAAGTTCTTGCAGAATTTGAAAATGAACCAGCCTTCATGAGAAGAGATATATCTATTGATGAAAGTACTCCAAGTTCTGAGGAATCTTTATCACGTTTTGGTTTATCTCAAGATGAAGATGGTCGCTCAGGATTACGAAGCAATAATTTTTTACATGATAACGTAGACTAATGAGTTTTACTAGTATGATTAATGAGGCGATTAAGAAAGCAATGCTTGCAAGAGATAAAAATCGTTTGGAACCATTAAGAGATATCAAATCAAAACTCTTGTTAGAAAGCACATCTGGAAATGGAGAAGTTTCTGAAGAAACAGCTCTTAAAATCTGCATGAAATTACACAAACAACGAATTGAAACATATGAATTATATGTTTCTCAAAATCGTGATGATTTAGCTCAAGAAGAACTTTTTCAGGCTAAAGTTATTGAAGAGTTTTTACCTAAAATGCTTACAGAAGAGGAGGTAAGGATTGAAGTTTTAGCTGCTATTACTCAAACAGGAGCTAATAGTGCTCAAGATATGGGGAAAGTAATGGGTGTTTTATCATCCAAATTAGCTGGAAAAGCTGACGGAAGGATTATTGCTTTGCTTGTTAAAGAGGAGCTCTCAAAGATTTAAATAATAAATTGGCATTTATGCTGCCTTTTATCAATTTATTAAAATGGACAAGGATTCAATTATAGAAGAGCTTATTCAAACTATTTCTACTTATCATTCTTGGGGTTGGTCTCCAGCTACCTCCACTAATTATTCATTTGTTGATGAAACTTCTAAAATATGGGTGACAATATCAGGAATTGATAAAAGTAGAATAACTAAAAAAGATTTTATCTCTATTGATTTAGATAATACTATTTTATCTGAAGATTTTAAGGGTTCTCCTTCTGCCGAAACTTTAATTCATTGTACTATATACAAACTTTTTCCAGAAACAAAAGTGATTCTTCATAGTCATGGTTTGTATCCAAATTTACTTTCTTCTCGTGCAAAAAATGAATTTATATTTAATGGACATGAAATTCAAAAAGGATTTCAAGGCGAGATTTCTCATTTAAATAGTGTAAGAATTCCGGTAATTGAAAATAATCAAGAAATGCTTTTCTTTCAAAAGGAGCTCTATTTGAGGAAATCAGAACTTATTTATTCATGTTTTGCTATTCGTAATCACGGAACTTATGCATGGGGAAGGAATATTTTGGAGGCAAAAAGACACCTTGAAACATTGGATTATTTATGTAAATATGAATGGAATTTAATTAATAAATAATGGCAGTACTTTCAATTCCTTCAAAAAATATTGAGATAAATGTTGTCGCGGATATTCATTCTTTTTTAAAAAGTAGAGGTGTTGTTTTTGATCAATGGGTCTGTGATATTAATTTTGACGATTCAGCGTCTCAGGAAGAAATTTTAGAGGCATATGCAAAAGATTTAGTACCATTTATGAATAATTCAGTTTATAAAACTGCAGATGTTATTTCAATTAATGAAGGAACTGAAAATTATGCTGAATTACGTGCTAAGTTTCTTGCGGAACACACTCATTCTGAAGATGAAATCCGTTTTTTTGTAGACGGAAAAGGTTTGTTTTGGTTTAATTTTGATAATGAGCCAGTCTTTAACTTACTTTGTGAGGCTGGTGACTTAATTAGTGTCCCTGCAGGAACAAAACATTGGTTTGATGCTGGAGAAAAAAATCCTTTTGTTAAAGCAATACGTATTTTTATGGACCATAGTGCTTGGGTTCCAAATTATACCAATTCATCTATTGAGTTAGATTTTTTAAATTTTAAAATGCCGAATTGTGAAGATTGATTGCGATTATATTTTAACTGATATTGAAGGAACAACAACATCTATTTCTTTTGTTCAGGATATACTTTTTCCATATTTTTTATCCCATATAAATGAAATCTATTTATTATCTGACATGAGTGAGGTAAAATATATTTTTGGGAAAGTAATGAGAATTGTTAAAAAAGAGGAAAATAAAGACATCACGACAAGTGAGGAGGTTATAGAACAACTAAAAAAATGGTGTAAAGAAGATCGAAAAATTACTCAGCTTAAAACATTACAAGGTATTTTATGGCAAAAGGGTTATCAATCAGGCGAATTATTCGGTCATATTTATGATGATGTTCCAATCATGCTTAAAAATTGGGAATTATTAGGAAAGAAAATGGGCGTTTTTTCTTCAGGTTCTGTTGTAGCACAAAAATTACTTTTTAGTCATAGTACAAAGGGTGATCTTTCAACCTTTTTCTCCCATTATTTTGATACAAATACAGGTCATAAAAGAGAAACTGATACATATTCATTAATCGCAAACGAAATTTCTCTTCCACCTAATCGTATTTTATTTCTTTCTGATGTTGTTGAAGAACTCGAGGCAGCTGAGAAAGCTGGGCTGCAAACCATTCAAATAAAAAGGGAAGGAAATGTACAGTCTTGGAAACAATCCGTATCAGATTTTTCTGAAATTGTGCTCATATAAATTTTAATAAAAAAAAAGACCACTAGTTTTAGTGGCCTTTTAAAAAATCAATAATTTTTAATTTAGTTGTTAGTTGGTGCACCAGTATTATTAACAGGAGTTCCACTTTCTGGAGCAGGACCAACTTCACCTTTTATTCTTATAACTGCGTCATAGTAGGTAGGATTACCTTTATCATCTTTACCAGTAACTACATTTGTAGAGATTGTAACACTCTTATTTATAACTCCAGGTCTGTTAGTATCATATTTTACTTTGATTGATCCAGTTGCTCCTGGTGCTATTGGTTCTTTTGGCCAATCTGGAACAGTACAACCGCAAGATCCTTTTGCATTTGAAATAATCAAAGGTTCATTTCCAGTGTTCTTAAACTCAAATGTGCAATTTGGTTCTCCACCATATTTGATATTTCCATAATCATGAACTTCTTTACTGAATTCAATTTTTGGACCTTTTTCAATTTGTGCATTTACTAGAACAGAAGTTCCAAAGATCAATGCGAATGATAAAATTAATTTGTTCATAGTTTTTATTTTTATGTAAATCTATTGTTTTTTGTCTTAATCCTGAATTATTTTAACATAACATTAACAAGATTTTTTTATTCATCTTCTCGGTTTAACCAACCTCGTTTTATGAAATATGCCAATAAACTTATACCTAGAATAAGCATACAAGCCATTATTATAAAATAACCATTTTGGTGTTTTAGTTCTGGTATATTTTCAAAATTCATTCCATATACACCAACAATAAATGTAAGAGGAATAAATATTGCACTTACGATTGTCAATACTTTCATGATTTGATTCATGCGCTGCCCTTGACTAGCATAATATAAATTTGTTAATCCTTCAAGAATTTGTTTGTTCGCATCAATTTCTTCCAAAATACTCAAGCAGGATGATTTTAAATTTGAGAAATAACGAAGGTTTGATTTGTCGAGAAAATTACTTTCACTATTTAGAATTTGTAAGGTAATGTCACGTGTTGGTTGAACAATTTTTCTAAGTTCAATTAGTTTTCTTTTTTCTAATTCAATTTCCTTAAAAATCGTCTTATTATTTGTGTTATGAATACGCTCATCAAGATTTTCTATTCTTTCAGTTATATTTTCTAGCACTTCAAAATAATTATCTATAATAGCTTCTAGCATTCTAAATAATAAAAAGTCTGGACCTTTCGATCGAATTTTCCCCCTTGCTTTTACAATTCGATCTCGAATATCAGAAAAGTGATCAGCAGCTTTTTCTTGAAAAGAAATCAAATAATTACTCCCTAAAATGAAAGAAATTTGTTCTTGGTTTAACAGATTATCATTTTTTTCTGTCGGAAGCGCAGATTTAATTTGAAAGAACACATATTTTGGATATTCTTCAATTTTTGGTCTTCTTGTTGAAGTGTGTATATTTTCATTGGTGAGCTTATCAATATCCAATCTATGGCACAATTCTTCGATACTTTTAGTATCATCTAAGCCATGAAAATTAAGCCATGCAACATGATCATTGTCTAATTCATTTTCTGAAAAGCTTGAACCAAAAAATTCAGAGTTCTCTTTTTTAATAGTGTAAAATGTAGCATTGTACTTATATAACTGACATTGACTCATTTTTTATTTTTAAAGTTAAATCTTTGTTTTCATTGCTTTAGAAATTCCACATCCCGCGCATGAATCTTTTTTTTGAAAAAACATTTTCCAAAAATGCCGCAAAAGAAATAAAATTGCTAAACCGATACTCAGAAATACAATAATAGTTTGTGTCATTTGAGAATAAATTTACCTTTTTTATTTAGGATTTAATTTTTTAAAAGAAATAAAATCATAAAAGCGCTATATTTTTTATAATTATCTTAAAAGTTGAAAAGCTAAAAAAGCACTGAAATATGCCATTACTCCCATAACTATTAGTTGAATTAAAGGCCATTTCCAGCTGTTTGTTTCTCGTTTAACTACTGCTAGTGTTGACATACATTGCATTGCAAAAACATAGAAAATCATTAGTGATACCCCAGAAGCAAGGGTATAGGTTTTTTCTCCTTTTGCATTTTTATCTCTTTTTAGTCGCTGAATTAACCTTGTTTTAGTAGCTCCATCGTCTTGAACTGCATAGATTGTTGCTAAGGACCCCACAAAAACTTCTCTTGCCGCAAAAGAAGTAATTAAGGAAATTCCAATTTTCCAATCGTAGCCAAGCGGCTCTATTGCAGGTTCTATAAATTTTCCCATTCTTCCGATGTATGAAGCTTCCAATTTTGCAGAGGCAAGTTCACGATCTTTATCTACTTTACTCAACAATGAGAACCGTTTTAGTTTTTTAGTTTTTTCAAGTGCTTCATCCATTGAATTATTAGGTCCGTAGGATGCCAAAGCCCAAAGAATAATGGAGATAGCCAGTATAACTTTTCCAGCATCGAAAATAAATAGTTTGATTTTTTCGAGTATACTAATTCCGATATTTGGCCATCTCGGATTTTTATAACTTGGTAGCTCAAGCAAAAGAAAGCCTTTTTCTTCACTTTTGACAATAAATTTCATGATAAACGAAACTGCTAAGACAGCAATTAAACCCAAGCTATAGAGTGAAAAAAGTACAATTCCTTGCAAGTTGATAAAACCAAAATAATAGATTTTAGGTATTACTAAAGAAATTAAGAGCGTATAAACTGGAATTCTTGCACTGCAGCTCATAAAAGGAGCTACAAATATTGTAATCATTCGTTCTTTCCAATTTGAAATAGTTCTTGTTGCCATAACTGCAGGAATCGCGCATGCAACACTTGACATTAGTGGCACAACACTTTTGCCATTTAATCCGAAAGGTCTCATTAGTCGATCCATTATAAACACAACTCTTGCTAAATAGCCTGTTTCTTCGAGAATAGCAATGAAAAAAAAGAGAAGTGCAATTTGTGGAATAAACACAACAATACCCCCAATTCCAGGAATTATTCCATGGCAGATTAAATTATTAAAAACACCTGCTGGAAGAATTTGTGAGGTATAAGCGGCAAAATCAGTAAAAATACCATCAATTAATTCCATTGGAATACTTGCAAAAGAAAATATAAATTGAAAAATAGTTAGTAATACGCATATAAAAATTGCGTAGCCCCAAATTGGATGCACAATAATTCTATCAATTTTTCGTGAAAAGGTATCTGTTTTTGTTTCTTTTACTTTCTCAACTACTTCGATTAATTTTTTAATTTTTTCATAGCGCAAATTTGTTTCGGCTATTTGTTTTTCTTGGTCATTAATTTCTGCAACTCGATAATCCTCTAAAAAAAATGATTTCCTAGCAGTGAGATTTAAAGTTTGAATAGCTTGAATAATTCTATCTTTCCCCATTCTAAGTCGGGCATTAGAAGTAACAATTTGAACTCCTGGAAATGCCTCTTCTAACTTTTCAATATTAATTTCAATGCCTCTTTTAGCAGTAAGGTCCCACATATTTAAGACTAAAATGAGGGGGATATTTAAATCGTATAATTGTGTAAAAAATAAAAGATTGCGTTCCAAATTAGCAGCATCAACAATAAATAGCGCTGCGTCAGGATATAATTCTTGATTTTTGTTTGTGAGTAGATCGTAGACAATTTTCTCATCTTTTGCCCGAGGATACAAACTATAGGCCCCCGGAAAATCGATTATTGAATAGGTTGTATCTCCAAGAGAAAGAAAGCCCTCTCTTTTTTCTACGGTAACACCAGCAAAGTTTCCTATTTGTTGTCTTAAACCCGTTAATAAATTAAAAAC
>Ga0208306_1000307_pt1 | contig 12634 bp, 8 predicted proteins | sample Colrivmet1449A02_FD_187632 | JGI IMG/M metagenome (GOLD analysis project Ga0208306, IMG submission 187632) | Estuarine microbial communities from the Columbia River estuary - metaG 1449A-02 (SPAdes) (version 2) | ecosystem: Environmental > Aquatic > Marine > Intertidal zone > Estuary | place... | reverse complement strand
CAAGGGCCGCCGCTCCGAGCCGATCACGGTCTACGCGCTCACGCCTCCGCGCGTCCTGCGTCGCATCGGCACGATCGACCTCGGACCTGATGTCACCGTCGCCGAACTCGACGTCGTGCTCGAGGCCGGCGAGAGCATCCAAATCGACGTCACCCGTTTCTTCCGCTCCCGTCCCGGTGCTTCTCGGGCGCAGAATCCCCTCGCCACGCCCGAAGGTCAGCCTGGCCTGGTCATGCGCTGGATCGACGTGAAGGGCCCGGTCGCCCCGCAATGGCCGTCGGCACCCTATGCGGTCCTGTTCGACGACTTACCGGTCAAGCCTACTCCTAAAGGAGCAAGCTTGCCTTACGCCGTGACTCCGCGTGATGAGGCTGCTGACGCCGAGCGACTGCTCCGTCGCTTCGTCCGCTCCGCCTACCGTCGCCCCGTTTCCGCCGCCGAAGAGATCCGCTTCCTGCCGATCATCCAGGGTGCGCTGAAGTCGGGCAGCTCCTTCGCTGAGGCGATGCTCTCGGGCTATGCCGCCGTCCTCTGCTCACCGTCCTTCCTTTACCTGCGTGAGGCACCCGGGGCGCTGGACGACCATGCCGTGGCTTCTCGCCTGAGTTTCTTCCTGTGGAACTCGCCGCCCGACGCCGAGCTCCGCGCTTTGGCGGACGCGAAGAAGCTGCGTGATCCGGCCGTCCTCCGCACCCAGACGGACCGTCTGCTCGCCGACGCCCGTTCGCAGCGTTTCGTCGAATCATTCACTGATTACTGGCTCGAACTACGTAAGGCCGGGGCCAACGACCCGGACAGCTTGCTGTATCCTGATTACTATCTCGACGACCATCTGTTGGATTCGGCCCGGGACGAGAGCCATGCCACCTTTGCCGAACTCCTCCGCGCAAACCTCCCGGCCCGTGCCGTCGTCGAGGCGGACTTCGTCTTCGTCAACGAACGTCTCGCCTCGCTCTACCAGCTCCCGCCCGTCGAAGGCGTGAAGCTACGCAAAGTCTCCTTGCCCGCTGGCAGCGTACGCGGCGGATTCATGACCCAAGCCGCGGTGCTCAAGGTCACCGCCAATGGCACCACGACTTCGCCCGTCATCCGTGGTGCCTGGGTCATGGAGCGCATCCTCGGCCGTAAGCCGCCACCCCCGCCTCCCAGCGTACCCGCCGTCGAGCCGGACACCCGTGGCGCTGTGACGATCCGTCAGCAGCTTGAGAAGCATCGCACGCTCGAATCGTGCGCGTCCTGCCACACCCAGATCGATCCGCCTGGCTTCGCGCTCGAGAGCTTCGACGTCATGGGCGGTTTCCGCGACCGTTACCGCGCCCTCGATGGCAAGACTCCGGAGGTCGGTATCGGTAAGAACGGCCAGGCCTTCGCCTTCCATAACGCCTTGGTGATCGAGACCTATGGCGAACTCGACGGTAAAGCCTTCAAGGACATCCGTGAATTCAAGCGCCTCGTCGCCGCCGACGAACGTCAGCTCGCCCGCAACCTCGTCGGGCAGTTCACCGTCTACGCCACCGGCGCCCCGGTGGGCTTTGCCGACCGCGCCAAGGTCGAGGCCGTCCTCGACGGGGCCAAGGCGGGCCGTTACGGCGTCCGCGACCTGGTCCGCGGACTTGTCACCAGCGAACTCTTCCTTAACAAGTAAACCTACCCCGATGGCTCCTTTCCGTTCCTCCCCAGCTCCGTTCGTCGCGTTCAAGCGCGCCGTCTCTCGTCGCCGCTTCCTGGCTGGCACCGGCGTGCTGCTGGCCCTGCCGATGCTCGATGCCATGACCCCGGCCTTCGCGGCGGCCCCCGCGCCGGCCACCAAGCCCCGGCGCATGCTGGGCATCTGCAATAACCTCGGTCTCGTCCCGGACTACTTCTTTCCGACGGGCAAGGGGAAGGACTACAAGCCGTCGGCTTATCTCGAACTCCTGCAGGCGCACCGTAACGACTTCAGCGTCTTCTCCGGCGTATCGCACCCGGACGTGGACGGCGGCCACCCGGCGGACAACTGCTTCCTGACCGCGGCCCCGCATCCGAGCAGCGGCGGTTTCCGCAACACGATCTCCCTCGACCAGTTCATGGCCGAGCGCATCGGCCACCTCACACGCTTCCCTTCGATGACCCTCGGTGTGAACTGCGCCCGTGGTTCCCGCAGTCTTTCCTGGACCGCCGGGGGCGTGATGATCCCGACCGAAGAGCGCGCCTCGGAGGTCTTCCGTAAGATGTTCATGGGCGGCTCCGAGGCCGAAGTGAGGGCGCAGGAGCGCCGTCTGCAGCTCGGCCAGAGCATCCTGGACGCCGTGGGCGGCCAGGCCGGCGAACTCCGCCGTACGATGGGCGCGCGCGACCGCGACCGCCTTGACCAGTATTTCACCAGCGTGCGCGAGCTCGAGCAGCGCATGCAGATGTCCAAGGAGTGGGAGCGTAAGCCGCGCCCCGTGGCCACCACTTCGGCCCCGCGCGACCCGGGCAGCCCCAAGGAGTATATGGATAAGGTCCGGCTGATGTATGACATGGCCCGCCTCTGTTTCGAGACCGACTCCTCTCGCGCGGTCACGCTCATGCTGGATAGCGTCAACACTCCGGCCCTCGATATCGACCACGTCCACACGACGACCGACGGTTACCACAGCCTTTCTCACCACGGCAAGTCGGCCAAGAAGCTCGCGCAGCTCAAGCAGATCGACAGCATGCACATGACCCTGCTCGCCAAGCTGATGGCCGACCTGAAGTCCGCCAAGGAAGACGGACAGTCCCTGCTGGATCGCACGATGATCCTGTATGGCAGCAATCTCGGCAACGCCAGCGCCCATACGACGACGAATCTGCCGACCCTGCTCATGGGTGGCGGCTTCAAGCACGGCCAGCACCACGTCTTCGACACCGAGAACAATTACCCGCTGCCGAACCTCTACGTCTCCATGCTCCAGCGCATGGGCATCGAGGCGGACAAGTTCGCTTCGTCTACCGGCACCCTTCGCGGCCTCGACCCCGTCGGCTAATCGCCGGAAAGCCTCCGTTTGGGCGGCGTTAGGCGCTTGCCCGCCGGGGGCGGGCTAGGGCAGTCTGCTGCACCCCGCCATGAAGATCGAACAGCATAAGGACGCCGTCGCCATGGGCCAGGCCGCGGCCACGCACGGCGCCCGCGAACTGCGCGCCATCCTCGCCCGCCAGCCCCGGGCGAACATCATCGTCGCCACCGGCGCCAGCCAGTTCGAGACGCTCAAGCACCTCGTGAAGGAGCCCGGCATCGACTGGACCAAGGTCACGATCTTTCACCTCGATGAATACGTCGGCCTCCCGGAGGCGCATGGCGCGAGCTTCCGTAAGTATCTCCGCGAACGCTTCATCGACCAACTGCCGGCCCGGGCGGAGTTCGTCCCCGTGGACGCCGACGCGCCGGATCTCGCCGCCGAACTGAAGCGTCTCAACGCGCGCATCTCGGCCTGTCCGATCGACCTCTGTTTCGCCGGTATCGGCGAGAACTCTCACCTCGCCTTCAATGATCCGCCTGCGGATTTCGAGACCGAGGTGCCTTACATCGTCGTGAACCTCGACCAGGCCTGCCGCCAGCAGCAGTTCGGCGAAGGCTGGTTCCCGACCTTTGAAGACGTTCCCAAGCAGGCCGTGTCGATGTCGATCCGCCAGATCATGAAGAGCGCGCGCATCATCTTGTCGGTCCCGGATCGTCGTAAGGCCATCGCGGTGAAGGGTACGGTCGAAGGACCGGTGACGCCGACCTGTCCGGCTTCAATCGTCCAGCAGCACGCCGACTGCACGCTGTATGTCGACGCGGCCGCCGCTTCAGAGCTTGCCCGCTGACCCGTGTCCGCCGCTTCGTCCCAGCGCATCCTTGGCCGCGATCCCTCGACGGGTAGGGGCATCGTGGTCACGACCGATGATGGCCTGATTGCGGCGATTGAATTCCAAGAGCACGGTGAGAAGCAATGGCTCTGCGCGGGCTTCGTCGACCTGCAGGTCAACGGCTACGCCGGCCATGACCTCAACGGACTCACGCTCGATATCGCGACCGTTCGCGCGCTCTGCCAGGCGATGCTCAAGGTGGGCGTCACGACTTTCCTGCCCACGATCATCACCGCGCCGGAAGCCCGTATCAGCGCGGCCTTGAAGGCTATCCTCGAGGCGTGTGCGCAGTATCCTGAAGTCGCCGCGATGGTCGCCGGCATCCATGTCGAAGGACCGCACATCGCTCCTGAGGACGGCCCGCGCGGCGCGCACCCTGCGGCCGATGTGCGCCCGCCATCCATCGCCGAGTTCGATCGCTGGCAGGTTGCCGCCGGCGGGCTCGTGAAGCTCGTCACGCTTTCCCCGCACTGGTCAGAGGCGCCCGCCTATATCCGACATCTCGTGAAGTCCGGCGTGGTCGTCTCGCTCGGACACACCTCGGCTGATGCCGCGCAGATCGCCGCCGCGGTCGACGCCGGCGCGACGCTCTCGACGCACCTCGGCAACGGTTCGCATGCGTTGCTGAACCGTCGTCATAACCATCTCTGGCCCCAGTTGGCCGACGATCGGCTCACGGCCATGTTCATCGCCGATGGGCATCATCTCACCCCGGCGCAGCTTAAGGTCATGCTCCGGGCCAAGGGCCTTGGGCGATCGTTGGTCGTCTCGGACACCGTCGCCTTGGGTGGTCTGGCTGCCGGGAAATATCAGACCCCGATCGGAGGCAAGGTCGAGTTACGGGCCGACGGTTTCCTGGCGATCGACGATGGCACGGGGAATTACCTCGCTGGGGCGGCCTTACCCATGACTGCCGCGATTCCGGTGCTCGTGAATCAGGTTGGGTTGACCTTGGGTGAAGCCGTCACGCTGCTCACGGTCGCCCCGGGCCGAATTGTCGAGGGTAGGGGAGTCTTGGCGGTCGGCCAGCCGGCTGACCTTATGGCTTTCCATTGGGATGGTTCCTCGGCCCGGCCGGAAGTGGCAGGCGTCTGGCTGCGGGGCCGTTCTGTCGTCTGAGTCCCCAAAGGGGTTATCGAAAAATTCGATATAAGGCTGGGAAGCTAAACCTCGCCTCTTTGTGCCTAGAGCCTAGTTTGAGGACATGGAAACATTTGGTATCTTAGCCGGCTTTGCCTGCCTAGGACTAGGCATCTACCTGCCGATCCGTTTCTTCATGCTCATCGGGGAAGTGAAATCCTTGGAACAGCGTTTAGCGGTTTTAGATAAAAGAATCACGGTGCCTCCGGTTAATCCGGTCGCGGTGCCTTCGCAGCCTACCCCGGTTCCCTCCGTCGCTTCTGCGCCCGTCGCCGCTGCGGTCGTCGCTTCTGCGGTCGCCTCCCCGCCGCCTTTCCCGCCGAGGGCGGTCCAGCCGGCGGCTCCAGTAGCTGTCGCGCAGCTTGATCCTCTTTCGGAGCGCCTCCGTGATCTCGGGCTCTTGCCTCCGACTGATCTCAACGGCGAGTATGCGCTGGGCGCTTGGTGGGCCGTCCGCGTCGGCGGCTTATTGGCCGTGGCGGCGGTCGTCTTTTTAGGCATCTGGCTCAACCTCAATTCCGCTATCCCCCCGATTGTGCGCGTGTTGGAGGTCGCCTTGGTCGGCGCTGGTCTTTTCTGGGGTGGTATCCGTCTTGCTTCGAAGCGGCAGGACCTGGGGGAAGTGCTGGCCGCCTCCGGTCTCGCCGTCTGGCAGTTCGCCGCGTGGGCCACCTATGGCCTCGATAAGATGCGGGTCTGTGAAAGCCCAGCTCAGGCCGCGTTGGTCCAGTTCCTCGTGGCTTTTGGCGTCGCCTTCGTCGCCATGGCAAGGGGAAGTAAGCTGTTCGGTCAGCTCGCCGTCATCTTCGCTACGGTCGCGGTTTATTTCTCCATTGGGTCCGGCGCCGCGCCTGGGTCTACGGCGACGGGTGCCGGCTTGATTGCCGTGCTGGGCGTCATCCTGATGGTGCGCGGCCCGTGGGGTGCCGCCGGCGTGCTGGGCTTGATCGGCTCCCAGGCGTGCCTGCTCTTCCTTTATGACGCCATGCCGACGAGCGGCGCGAATTATCTGCCGCTGCAACTCGCTGCGCTGGGTTCGTTCCTCGTGCTCTGGCTGGGCGAACGTCTGGTGAAGGACGACGCCGTTCTGCTTGGCCGTGATGCTCGTTCGGCTTTCCAGCTCGCCAGCTTCTTCGCTCCGGCATTCCTTTCCCTCTTCCTCGCGACCGGCGGGGAAAACGATCGCGCGACGGTCGCCCTGCTCATCGCCGCCGTGGCGAGCATCGCGGGTTATGTGGAGCTTCGCCGTAACGCGCTCGTGAGCGAAGTCCTGCTGCTCGCCGCCGTCGGCTTCGTCGGCGCCGGGCTGGCGTGGCTCGTGGATCCGCATCTCGTCTGGCTGATCTGGGCGCTCGCCGCCGCGGCCACCTTGGTCGTCGGCACCCGTACGCGTTCGGAACTCGTCCGCTGGGCCTCCGAAGTCCTCGCCGGCGTGGCCGCTTTCGCCTTCATCGATCATCCCCCGGCCAAGCCTTGGATCGCGCTGGCTGGTCTCGCGGCCTTGGGCCTCATGCTGGCATTGCGTGAGGATTGGGAGCGCGTCTCGGGTTGGCAGAAAATCCGCCGTGTAGTTGGCATCCTGGGCCTGGCTGTCAGCGTGCTGGCCGTCCAGGACCATTTATCTAAGGCCGATACCGGCTGGCCTTGGCTCGTGCTGGTGCTCGTCGCAGCCTTCCGTTTTCGCCCGGCCCTGCTTTGGGCCGCGGCTCCCGCCTATGTCCTGTCCGCTTGCCTCGTCGTATTCGACCTGACGCAATCGAAGTCATGGTCAATCCTCTGGTCCGCGATGATTTTGCTCATCAATGCAGTCGCGCTCTGGCGACTGATTGGTCTGGAAGGCGCGGGTGTTAAGGTGCTGAGGTATGTCCTTTCGTTCGCGACTGCGGTCATCGTCTTCACGTTGGCCCATTACGTCTCCTATTTCGCTTTCTCCCCGGGATTACAGCCGGCTCGCCCTTCGGCCTCGATGACGGCCTTCACTTGGACTTTTGGCGGCCTGCTCTTGGTCGCCCTGACTTCGGCGCTACGTAGGCTCGGCACGGTGCCGACGGACCTTTCGCTTTTTGCTGCCGGCGCCTTCTTCGGGCATGTTCTCCGGGTATTGATGATCAAATTGCAGGGAGTCCAAGAGCTTGGTTTGATCCAGGCGCCTTTTATCCTGATTGGCTTGGCCTGTCTCCTTTACGTCCTGGCCATCCATACCCGAGGGCAGGGCGCTTGGGGTACTTTCCAGCGGGCGGCAATCGCTTCGGCGATACTATTAGGCTCGGCTTTCTTCATGCTGGCGCATCTACCCGGCGCTGGCGTCTCGCTCTTCTGGGCCTTGGCTTCCGTGCTGACGTTCGTCATCGGCCATCTGCTGGCGACGCGTTCGCTGCGCATGGTTGGTCTCGTCGGCCTCGCCATCGCGACCATCCGGGTGCTGTCACACGACATCACGGACCTATTGGGCCGCATCGCGGCCTGCACCGCCTTGGCGGTCGCCTTCTTTGGCGTTGCCTGGCTCTACGGCCGGATCACCGCCGACCAGAAGGACGCTTAGATTACGGCCTCCCCCTGATTCTTTCTATGACCCCACTACGCTATGATTGTCACGTCCACCTCGTCGGTAACGGCCAAGACGGGAGCGGGTGCTGGCTGCGGATCGAAGGCCTCTGGCTGAAGGCCCTCAGCGAGGTCATGCGTCGGGCCGTCGGGATGCCGCTGCCGCTCACGCACAAGGACTTCGACGTGAAATACGTCGAGGCCCTGCGTGAGCTCATCCGGGGCTCCTATGTGGACAAGGCTTTGCTGCTGGCGCAGGACGAGGTTTACGACGAAGAAGGCAAGAAGATGGATTTCGGGTCGTTCCATGTGCCGAACGACTACTTGTTTAAGGTCTGCCGCGAGAATCCGGAGTTCGTGCCGGCGGTGTCGATCCACCCTGGACGTAAGGACGCGTTGGAAGAACTAGATCGCTGCCTGGCGTCCGGCGCCCGCGCGCTCAAGCTCTTGCCCAACTGCCAGAACGTGAACTGCTCGCTTCCTCAATATGATGAGTTTTGGCGACGCATGGCCGCCGCCGGCCTCCCGTTCCTCTGCCATACCGGTGGCGAGATGACCGTGCCGGTCATCAATCGTGCTTACCAGGATCCGCGCATCCTCCGTCGCCCGTTGGAGCTGGGCGTCAAGGTCATCGCCGCCCATTCCTCGGGCAACAGCCACTTCTTCGATCAGAACTACTTCGGCGAGCTCATCAAGCTCATGGACGAATTCCCGAAGATGTACGCCGATACGAGCGCCCTCAATAGCCCGATCCGCAGCGGCGTCCTCAAGCAGGTCAAGGAATCCGGACGCCTGGGACGTTTCTTGCATGGCAGCGATTATCCCGTACCCGTCGGGGCTTTCTGGGTGCGCTTGCGCGGACTCATCACCACCGCCCAGTGGCGGGAGGCGGGCAAGATCCCCAATCTCATCGAGCGCGACGCGTTCCTGAAGCGTGCCATGGGTTTCGATGACGCCCACTTCACGCGTCTCGACGAGGTGCTGCGGAAGGTCTGACCGCTCAGAGCGAGCGGAGCAGGGCTTGGATGTCGACGGAGTCCGAGATCATCTTGCGGATGATCGGGATCTTGTCGGCGTCCTGGCGCATCGTCTTCACCGTCATGTTGTTGATGCGTGCGGTGACCGCGAAAGACTCGGCCTCGACGGCGGCCATCGCGATGCCCGCCTCCTTGAGGCGGAGGACGATCTCGTCGTTGGGCAGCAGCCCGTTCGAGAAGAGCACGCCGGAGAGGGCTTCGGCGCCCACGCCCGCGATGAAGGCCTCGAGGAGGTCTTCGCGGTCGCCGGGGACGATCACCAAGGTGCCGGGGACGCGCAGGTATTCGGCGGAGCGGCGGGCGGACATGGCCCCGATGACCACGCGCCGGACGCGACGGAGGCCGGCCGGCTGATGGATCCAGCGGGCCTTGGTCTCGTCGGCGACCTGGTCGAGATTGGGGTAGACGAGCGTCTCCTGGAGCGGGACGACGCCGAGGAGGGGCACGCCGAGCTTGCGGAGGCCGCGGCCGGCGAAATCACGGATGAACTCGAGCTTGTCCGGCATCACCTTGTTGAGGATGGCGCCCACGACCTCGACGCCGGCCTTATCAAAGAGCGCTTTGTTGAGGGCGATCTCGTCGATCGGTTTGCCGATACCGCCGGCCGCGACGATGATGGCCTTGGAGCCGAGCACGCGGGCGTTGTCGGCGTTGGAGGCGCCGAAGACGGAACCCACGCCGGCGTGGCCCGAACCCTCGACAACCACGATGTCCTTGCCGTAGGCCGTACGGTCGAAGGCGCGGCAGATGCGGTCCTTGAGCTGCGGGCCGATCTCATCGGGATTCTCCAGATACTGCTTCGTGAAGTCCGGTCCGATGGCCACCGGCGACATCGCCGCGATCGGGACGTTGAGGTCGAAGAGCCCGTCGATGAGCAGCGTGTCTTCGTCGACCTGGTCTTCCCCTGACATCACCACGCGTTGGGCGATCGGCTTGATGTAGCCCACGTGCAGGCCCATCGCCTGCAGGGCGGCCGTGAGGCCGAGGCAGGTCGTCGTCTTGCCGTCGTTCATGCGCGTCGCCGCGACGAAGATCCGCCGCGTGTCCAGGTTCATCGGGCGCAGGAGCAGCCCGGGGACGTTGTCAGCGAAGCGCTTGCGGGGGGGCATGATCAGGCGGCGGGCCCGTCCTTCAGCTTCGGGAAGAGGTAGGATTTATCGACCGCCTGGGCGGCGACGATCACCGCGGTGCCGAAGATATCGTGGGCGCTGGCGCCGCGGGAGATCTCGGCGGCGGGACGGTCGAGGCCGGTGAGGATCTGGCCGTAGGCCGGGATGTCGGCGATGTGCTGGGCCATCTTCGAGGCGATGTTGCCAGAGTTAAGGTCAGGGAAGATCAGCACGCCGGCACGGCCGGCCACGGCCCCGGCGACTTCCTTGGACTGGGCGGCGAAGGGGTTGATGGCGGCGTCGGCCTGCATCTCGCCGTCGATATCGCAGGTGATGCCCAGTTCACGGGCCTTGCGGCGGGCGAGGTCGGTGGCGACCTGGACCTTCTTCACCGAAGCCAGGCGAGGGTTCGAAGCGTGGGTCGAGTAGGCGAGCATCGCGACCTTCGGCGTCGTGTTGGTGAGGTGACCGGCGAGGCCGGCGGTCGTCACCGCGATGTCGGCGAGCTGCTCGGCGGTCGGCTCCGGGATGACGCCGCAGTCGGCGAGGAAGAGGACGCCGTCGATGCCGAACTTGCCTTCTTCTGATTCGAGGATCTGCATCGAGGAGACCGTCTCGACGCCGGTCTGGCGGGGCATCACCTGCAGGATGGCACGGAGGCCGGAAGAGGCGTGGGTAGTGGCACCGGAAATGAGCGCGTCGGCGCCGCCGGTGGCGACCATCAGGCAGGCGAAGTAGTTCGGGTTGAGGGCCAGTTCGGCCGGGTCGCCCTGGAGGTTCGTATTGCCGTAGCGCTGGATCGACTCGAGCTTCTCGGCGAAACCCTTGAGCTCGTCGCTGCGTTCGGGTTCGACGACACGGATGCCTTCGAGGCTGATGTTGAGGCGGGCGGCGTTGACCTTGATGCGCTGGCGGTCGCCGACGAGGATCGGGACGCCGAGCTTCTTCACGACGAACTGGCGGGCGGCCTGGATCACGCGGGCGTCGGAGCCTTCGGGGAAGACGATGCGCTTGGGGTGGTTTTGGAGGCGAGCGGAAAGGCGGGAAATGAGGGACATGGTCGAAAGGCGGCCGCGAGGGCCGACGAAGACGTATTAAGTTTAAATAAGCCCGCAGGGCGAGGCAGAAGGCGTCGCCCGGCGAACCCTTGTCATGACGTCACTTAGCCGACGCGGGCAGGGTCGGCCGGAAGGCCGGGAGGCCTCGGAGGGCGGACTTGGTCGTCGGTTCGACATGGTAGCCCATCTTCTCGAAATACTCGCTCACGTCGGCCTTGGCGGCCTTCCCGTAGCGCAAGGCGAAGAGACTCTGGAGCTGTTCCTTGGTGCTGCCCTTGGGGGCGGCGTCGGTCGCGTAGGAACGGAGGGTCACGCGGAGGGGTTCCCAACCGTGGGCGCGGATCAGCACGACGAAGGTCGCGAGCTGTTCGAACGGTCCCTTGTTCGGTTCGGCGGCGAAGCGCTTGGCGAGGAGCTCATCGATCTTCTCCATCGCCGGATGGCCGCGTCCCTGCGGCTTGCCGACGAGTTTCTCCATGACATAAAGCGAGAACAAGTTGCAGGTGACTTCCGTCTGTCCGTCGAAAGTCCAGGCGGAGCACTGATGGTTGTGGCCGAGTTCGTGGAAGAAGCCCCAGTTGCCTTCCTTCATGAGCTTGGGGAGGTCGACGCTGTCTTGCTGCGACGGATCGATCCAGCACATGAACGGATAGCCCGAGTGCATGAAGCCAGCGGAGATCTGTCGGTCAGGGACCACGCGCTCAGGAGCCAGGCGGCGGAGGCCGATGAGGTCGTCTTCGAGGGCCATCGACTTGTCCCACCATTCCAGCAGGGCCTTCGGGTCCGCGAGTCCTTTCACGGCGGACGCCTGGACGTGCAGGATGACCTGCTTGCCGGAGAGGGTGACCCAGGGGGCCGGCAGCAGCTTGGCTTTCGCCCAGGATTCCGGGGTGTCCTTGCCGAGCACGTAGGTCGGCATCGCGACGGCGTTGCTGAACTGCAGCGGCGTGGCCGGCGAAGTTTTCATCGGCTTACGCCAGTCTTTGTGCGAGCTTTGGATGAAGAGCTGGCCGCCGAAGGCGTTGGCGATCTTGTTCTCGCCGACCTTGAGTTCGAAGGTCCGCGCGATGACCGGGAAGCGGTTCCATTTCGCCAGCTTCAGCAGGCTGTCGCGGTGGCAGCCGACGACCACCTTCACCGTGCGATGCTCGGGGAGCGAGGCGACCTTCACGATGACGACTTCGCCGGGTGCGGCGTAGAGGCCGGTCTCCTGCCAGACGTCAGGGCTCGTGTAGAGATTCGGCGCGCCGCCGTTGGTGGTATCCCAGCGGTGGACGAGATTGGAATCATAGGCGACCGTCCGGGCGACGCGTTCCTTGGACTCGACGATGCCGGGGAAGTCGCGGGCAGCGGCGTGGGCTTCGAAGGTGCCCGGCTCCTTGGCCATGTAGTTCTTGATGGCCGTGTGCAGTTCAGCGCGGTCGGCTTCGGCGGGCTGGAGGAACGGAGCCTTCTTCGTCGGCGTGATTTCTTCGACCGAAGGAGCGGCGAACGCGACGGAAGTCGCGAGCAGGCAGGAGCAAAGCAGACGCATGGGCAGGGGTGGACTCACCTTGGCTTTCAGCCGTCAGCCCGCCAACGCCAAACCCTCCCGAAAGGGTGGTTTTTAACGGAAGATAACGGTCTTATTACCAGCGATGAGAACGCGGTCCTCGACGACGGCGCGGAGGCCGCGGGCGAGCACGACCTTCTCGATGTCCTTCCCCAGATGCGCCATGTCCTCGGGCGTGTCCGAATGGTCGATGCGGATCACGTCCTGTTCCACGATGGGTCCTTCGTCGAGGTCCGGCGTGACGAAGTGGCAGGTGGCGCCGATCAGTTTCACGCCGCGGCGATGCGCCTGGTGGTAAGGCTTGGCGCCGGCGAAGGAGGGCAGGAACGAATGGTGGATGTT
>Ga0208306_1000300_pt1 | contig 12832 bp, 10 predicted proteins | sample Colrivmet1449A02_FD_187632 | JGI IMG/M metagenome (GOLD analysis project Ga0208306, IMG submission 187632) | Estuarine microbial communities from the Columbia River estuary - metaG 1449A-02 (SPAdes) (version 2) | ecosystem: Environmental > Aquatic > Marine > Intertidal zone > Estuary | place... | reverse complement strand
AGTGCTTTTAGGCCTGCCCATCGCGCGGCGATGGCTGGCTTTTGGGGGCGCTGGTGGCTGTCGGTTGCGGCGTGGTCGTTGAGTTCTTCGAGAATATCGAGGCCACCCCATAAGGCGGCGAGGCGGCGACGCGCTTTTCTACGGTGCTTAGTGAGACGTTCAACCTTGTGGCTATTTGTTTAAATTTCAGTTTTTCCATTTTCCGCATGAGCAGTGCGCGTCGGTAGTCTGGCGGTAAGCTGGCAATCACTTTTGCTGCCACGACAAGTTTGCGCTGGCCGTCAATTTGGTTTTCGATGGAAACTTGACGCTCATCCTGTAAGACTTCCTCACCCCCAGAATCCTCATAGTGATCTGTGTTGGTGTTCACTTTTCGTTTAATTTCACTGAAGGCGAGATTTTGTGCAACGCGCAATAAAAAGGCTTTTGGATTTTGGATGTCGGTTTTGGTTTCTGCGGCAAAGGCTTTGAGAAACGTTTCTTGGGTGTAATCTTCGATGTCTTCTGCACGACGGCAGTAGCGGGCGAAGATTCGCTTAATGGATTTTTCGTGCTCTTGAAAGGCCTGTAATATTTTCGACATGAGCGCTTCGGTTATTTGGTTCGCAGGTATTAATAAAGGTAGCACAGAGAAAAAATATCGCCGGAAAAGCGCGTGGACTCTTTTTGCGCATTAGCGGCTTAAAAGCGGTGGTGGAGGTGTGACGATTTGTGAGGTGCTAACTGTTCTTGCAGGCTTAAGACGTTATGGGGAGAGGTTGGGCTGAGCCGTCTGCGAGGTCATAGAGGCGATGGCCGAGGGAGGCGAATTGCGCTAGGTCGCTGCTGGTGGGGAAGCTGTAGTAGCCGGCGGGGCCTTGCTGCGGCTGCGCGGGCAGTGGCTGTCCGGCACTGATGGCGGCGACGGCGTGTTGAATTTGCTGGCAGCCGCCGGTGTATAAGCTGAGTACGTTGGCGAGGTAGGATTTGTCGCGGGCGAGGGGTATGGAGGCGATTGAAATAATATCGCCGGTATCTATCCCGCTGTCTTGAATATAGTGGAGGGTTGACCCGATCTCGGGTTCTTGATTGAGCATGGCTCTAAAGGTTGCCATCACGCCCCGATAATCAGGCAACACGCCCGAATGCAGGTTAATAACACCGTGCTTGGGTATGGCGATTACGTCTTGTCGAATGATTAATCCAAAGCGCACTGAGATAATTAGGTCTGGCTGGCTCGCTTGTATGCGTGCGATACCGGCGGGACTGTTGACGTTGTTGCCGAGGTCGGTGAATCCCTGCAGTGTGCAGCCTGCTTGTTGTGCGAGCATTTCAAACGTGGGGCGTCCGTCTGCCAGTTGCGCGCGCTCGACGGTGGCAAGGTCTATCAATGGCTGGGGTAACTGTTGATTGCCGCCTACTTTTTCGGAGAGAAAAATAGTCAATCTGTGGTCGCTGAGGATGTGAATAAGCTGACTTAGTGCTACGTGGCTCGCTAGGTCGCGGTTGGTTAGTAGCGTTATATTCATGGTCTGCTCATTTGTTTTCGCTTACTTTTCCACAAAACCTATTATGGCGCCACTGTTTCCGGTAGCATTCATGCTGCAATCTGTGGACATCATTACAATGAATCGTATAACGCTCACCCAACCCGACGACTGGCATCTTCATCTTCGCGACAACGCGACGTTAGCATCGACAGTGCCCGCTGCGACGCGGGGTTTTGGTCGCGGCATCATTATGCCGAATCTTCTGCCGCCGGCAACGACTGTTGCGCAGGCGTCCGCTTATCGCGAGCGCATTTTGGCGCAGCGTCCGGCGGGTTCGTCTTGGCAGCCGTTGATGGTTTTGTATCTCACCGACAACACGACTTGCGATGAAATTCGTGCGGCAAAGGCCTGTGGATTTATTCATGGCTGCAAATACTATCCCGCGGGGGCAACTACTAACTCTGACTCTGGCGTGACCGATTTGAAGAATATTTCTGCGGTGCTGGAGACTATGCAAGAGGTTGGTATGGTACTGCAGCTGCACGGTGAGGTGACGGCGGCTGAGATTGATATTTTTGATCGCGAAGCGGTGTTTATTGAGCGCCACCTGATCTGGCTGGCCGAGCAGTTTCCGCGTTTAAAAATTGTTTTGGAGCATATTACAACGAAGCAGGCGGCGGACTATGTCGCTGCTGCGAGCAGTTATATCGCCGCAACCATTACACCGCAGCATTTGCTCTACAATCGCAACCATATGCTGGTTGGGGGTATTCGCCCGCACTTGTTTTGTCTGCCTATTTTGAAGCGCAATATTCACCAACAGGCGCTTATTGCGGCGGCAACGAGCGGTAACCCAAAGTTCTTTCTTGGCACCGACTCGGCGCCCCACGCGCAGAATAAAAAAGAGAGTGCCTGTGGCTGTGCCGGTTGTTTTAGCCACCATGCGGCTATTGAGCTATACGCTCAGACGTTCGATGATGCGGGCGCTCTGGACAAGCTTGAGGCCTTTGCAAGTTTTAATGGCGCTGATTTTTACGGCCTTCCGCGCAATACCAGCACGATTACGCTGGTGCGAGAACCTTGGCAATTGCCAGCCACTATTCCGTTTGAGGATACGCAGCTCGTTCCTCTCGGCGCAGGATCGACCCTCAACTGGAAAATGACTGACTCATGAACCCTTCTTCTGACGTCGAGAGTGATAACAATTTACCCACAGGTGAAATAGGTCAGCGGTTTCGCGGATTTCTACCGGTGGTGGTCGACGTTGAAACAGGTGGTTTTAATTCTCGCACCGACGCGCTGCTGGAAATGGCTGCGGTTGTTTTAGAGATGGATGCGCAGGGTCACCTGCAAATCAAAGAGAGTTACAGTAAAAATATCGATCCGTTTCCGGGGGCTGTAGTTGAACGCGCCGCTCTCGACTTTACGGGTATCGATATCTACGATCCCGACCGTATGCCGGAAGATGAAGGCGAGGCGCTGCGGGATATATTTCGTCCGATCCGTCAGGAAATTAGTGCTACCGGCTGCACTCGTGCGGTGATGGTGGCTCACAACGCGCATTTTGATTTGGGTTTTGTTAACGCTGCGGTCAATCGCAATCAGATCAAACGCAATCCTTTCCACCCCTTTTCCTGCTTTGACACGTCGACACTGGCGGGGCTCGCCTATGGGCAAACGGTTCTGGCTAAGGCCTGCATGGCGGCTGAGTTAGACTTTGATAATCGCGACGCGCACAGTGCGCTGTATGATGCGATCAAAACCGCTGAGCTGTTCTGCAAGATTGTCAATCGCTGGAAAACCCTTGGTGGCTGGCCGGGCTGAAACCTGCAACCATAAAAAAAACGCCTCTCCAGACAGTCTGAAGAGGCGCTTCTGAACAAGCGCTTGTTGAGAGGTACTACAACCGTTTTACGCGTTACTTCTTAACCCAAAAATCGGCGTTTTCAATTCCCGCTTTAACTGGATCAAAGACTGGATCTAACCCGTCGTCTAATTGTGATTCGTAATCTTTCAGTGCCAACATCGCTGGCTTTTGCAGAATAATAATTGCCACAATATTGAGCCAGGCCATTATGCCTACACCGACATCACCCAATGCCCAGGCTAAATCAGCGCTTTTGATGCCGCCGTAAACAACGGAGGTCAATACCAGCAATTTGAGTAAATTGGCTAACCATGGGCGATGCACTTTGCGGTTGATGTACATCACATTGGTCTCGGCAATGTAGTAGTAAGCAACGATGGTGGTAAAGGCAAAAAACAGCAGTGCGATGGCCAAAATACTGCTGCCAAAGCCGGGTAAAATGGTGTCGAAGGCTGCCTGCACATAGGCTGGCCCTGCTACAGCGTTGGGCATTCCCTCATAGAGGAAGCCTCCGTCTGCGTTTTCGACGTTGTACATACCGGTAAGCAAGATCATGAAGGCGGTGGCAGAACAAATAAGCAGTGTATCGATATACACCGAAAAGGCCTGAACCAGTCCCTGCTTTACCGGATGGGATACTTCTGCCGCAGCCGCTGGGTGCGGGCCACTGCCCTGTCCAGCTTCGTTGGAGTAAACACCGCGCTTAACGCCCCACTGCACTGCCAGACCAATAATGGCGCCATAACCTGCGTCGAGGCCAAAGGCACTGCTGACAATCAATTTAAAGACGGCTGGCACCATGTCGATATTGATCACCACAACCACCAGTGAGATGGCGATATAGCCCAGCGCCATCAGCGGCACTGCAACCTGGGCAAAGTGGGCAATGCGCTTTACGCCGCCGATAATAATCAGGGCTAGACCAATCGCCAAAAAGCCTGCGGTGAATTCGGCGGGCACGCTCCAAGCAGTTTCCACGGCAGCGACAATGCTGTTTGATTGAATACCGGGGAGACAAAAGCCCATGGCGACGATTGTCGCGACGGCGAACGTCCACGCGTACCATTTTTGTTTCATGGCTTTTTCGATGTAGTAGGCGGGACCACCTCGGTAGTTGCCGTTGTCATCTTTTTCTTTGTAAATCTGCGCGAGTGTCGCTTCAACGTAGGCGGTTGATGCGCCGAAGAAGGCTACTGTCCACATCCAAAACACCGCGCCGGGCCCGCCAATGGCGATGGCTGTGGCAACGCCGGCAATATTGCCTGTGCCAACACGGCCTGAAAGGGAGATGGCGAGAGCCTGAAAAGACGATACGCCAGCGTCTGAACTGCGCCCTTCAAACATGAGTTTGATCATGTGGCGAAAATGCCGCAGCTGCAAAAAGCGTGTGCGCAGAGAGAAATAGAGGCCGGTGCCGAGGCACAGATAAATGAGTGCCGAGCTCCAGATAATGCTATTCAGATAACTTACAAGTGCTTCCAAGATCCATACCCCTTGATCATAGTGCGACGGTGGGTCGCGTCAGAGATTAATTATTTTTTTTAGTGCGTACTTTTTGATCTTCCATGGTGCGATCGGCCTCAGTAAAGAGATCGTCGAGACTGCCTGTGTAGTCATCGAGGCTCGCGCCGTCGGTGAAATGTAACGAGGGAACTTCAAGCCCCGAAAAATAATCTGGATAGGCTGAAAACTCTCCCCAATCGGCCAATCGCGAAGCCATACTAACAACTAATAGCAAGATCACAAAACCTAGAGAGGTTGACCAGCGCTGGCGCGGCAGTAGATTGGATGCCAGCGCTAGCATTGCTGATAGCAGAAGTCCCAGCAGGAGCAGTCCGAACAGCGGAATCACGAAGACGTCAAAAATGGGGGCGTTAAAATTGTAACCTGCCACATTGAAGAGGGCCTCTCCGACGGAAAACAGTGCGCCGGCAATTAATAGCAAGCTGTAATGACCTAAGAAGTGGCTCTCTTCCCGCAAAAATCGTCCGAGAATGCCGAAAACACCGGCCACGAGCATCAGTATCGCCTGACTTAGCAGGACTGGCATGACGATGTTCTTCCACTGCCACTCAACGAAACTGCTGAGATAGAGGGAGAGAATATCGACGCTGATGGCTAGGATGGCGATAGGCAACCATACCGACCAGCGGTTTAATCCGTTGAGCCCTGCCTCTAGCCGATGCAGGCGTTTGGCTTCATCAACGGGCTGATGCTCGTTGACGATGCGCAAGCGGGTGCGGCCAATTTTAATTTCCGCACCGCTGCCAATAATCACCTCAGTAGACGGGTTAGCGGTGGCCTCGAGATGACCTCGCTTGAGAATTTCAACACCGTTGAGGCTTTGCAGGTCGGTCACTTGCCAGCCATCGTTGACAAGGTCTAGGCGCAGATGATTGGCGGAAACATGGGCATCTCCCAGTACCACGTCATTTTGATAGCTGCGGCCAATGGCTATGGATGGCCCGTCCAAACGGTAAAATTGCTTTCGTTTGCCGCCCCATCCCAACACTTCAATTATGACGGCCATTTGGCAACTCCCAAAAATCGCTGCACAAAGCGTTTAGCGTTGTTCTGACTCACTCCGGCAAGGGTGAAATGGCTGATAAACGCTGCGCGCGACGCATCGACGGTGCCGTGTAAAAACAGAACGTCGTAGAGGTCGGGAAAGTCTTTGTAGGCGCGAACACAGAAGATGTTTTTGCTTTTGCGGCTATCACTGTTGCGATTCTCGGCAAGGGCGAGGAATTGGCTATCGCAACGATACTCACCCAGGTCCTCTTCACTGCCTTTATTGCCAGGCGCAAAGTCACCAAATAGTCGCTCATAGTAGGCATAAAACTGCATTGGATTGAGCTTGTCCGCTTCGAGCCAAAAAAACTGATACTCCATGACGCCGGTGTTAAAGCCGCCGCTGAGATAGATATTGTCCTCGCTTCGACAGGTGCGGTCGGCACTGCGAAACTGTGCTTTCTCGGATGCGCTATTTGAGCCACCCCAACATTTCGCGAAGGGCACTATTTCGGCAATCACTTGGGCGCTGCCCAGTGACATAGTCGGCCATTCAAGGGCGAAAAGGCGGGAGAACTTGTCTGCCTGATCGGCTTTTAGCTGCTCGCCGATACGCTGCGTGAAATCACTTACCCCTTGCCCTCTGGCGCGATGCTCGGCACGCAGGTTGTGCAGCGCCTTCACCGGCACGAGAAAGCTGACTTGATTGCCCGCGGTGGAAACATTGATTCCGACAACCTCCCCAGTTTCGCTCAATGTCGGGCCGCCACTCATACCGGCATTGAGGGAGCCTGTGAAATGTACGCGGGGATGGTAGCTGGTCTGATTGACGCCATTGTAGGTGCCGGGAACCACGGTCAGGCCAAGATCCAGCGGATTGCCTAGGGCGAACAAGGGTGAACCCATGTCAGGTTCAACCATCGCCAAGGGCAGCGGTGATGGCATGGTATCTTGGGTTTGCAGCAGTGCCAGGTCGTTGACTACATCGACATCAACCAGCTGCAAGTCGCCGGTGCTGTCATCGGCAGCGCTATATTCAATTCTGTATTGTCCGGGTTCACTCGCGGCCAGCTGCAAAACGTGATAATTCGTGGCAATAAGTCCATCGCTCTCAATGACAAAACCCGAGCCAATGGCACTCTTGCTGCCGGAGGTAATATCAATAATGCGTATCTGTAAAATACTGGCTTTGTTCTCGGAAAAAAGTGACCGCGCACTTTCCGTTTGGGCCAGGCTGCCAAGAGGCCAAATAATCAGCGAGACAAGCAGGCTAAGATAGAAAAAAAGGCGTGAGGGCCTGACATGACGGTGGATGTGCAATAGGTGACTCCCAATTAAATTGCTGCGGTATTCTTTCAATACATCCCCGCTATTACAAGCACTGTCTGTTTGCGCGTAGCTATTTCAGGATTATGCACGTTAAAATGCGTGCTCATTTGCACTGACCCCGCCTGCCCGTCTTACATTACAGGAAAATCTCTCGCATGACCGACTCATTCAAAGAAAGCGCGCTGAAATATCACACCCATCCCCGCCCGGGAAAACTTGAAATTCGTCCAACAACGCCCCTGGCGAACAAGCGTGATCTTTCTCTGGCCTACTCACCGGGCGTGGCCTACGCCTGTCAGCTAATCGAAGAGCGCCCAACCGCTGCAGCCGAAGTGACCGCGCGCGGTAATCTGGTTGCGGTAATTACCAACGGTACTGCGGTACTCGGTCTGGGCAATATTGGGCCTCTGGCCTCAAAGCCGGTGATGGAGGGCAAGGCTGTTCTGTTTAAAAAGTTTGCCAATATCGACGTGTTCGATATTGAGATTGATGAAACCGATGTGGACAAGCTGGTCGATATTATTGCTTCTCTCGAGCCTACCTTTGGCGGGATTAATCTTGAGGACATTAAAGCGCCGGAATGTTTTATGGTGGAGAAAAAGCTTCGCGAGCGCATGAAAATCCCCGTTTTCCATGACGACCAACACGGTACGGCAATTGTTGCTGCCGCTGCAATTTACAACGGACTGCGTATCGTCGACAAAAAGTTTGAAGATGTAAAACTGGTGGTCTCTGGCGCAGGCGCGGCGAGTATCGCCTGTGTCGATCTGCTGGTGAGCATGGGGCTGCAAAAGAAAAATGTGCGCATGATCGATCGCACTGGCGTTATCTATGCCGGCCGCACCGAGGGTATGAACCCGTGGAAGGAAGCGTACGCTGTGGAGACCAGTGATCGCACCATTGAAGATGCGATTGAGGGTGCCGATCTGTTTATGGGTCTGTCTGGCCCTGGCGTTTTAAACGGCGAAATGCTGAAAAAGATGGGTGAAAAGCCAATTATTTTGGCGATGTCGAACCCCGTTCCCGAGATCATGCCGGAGGAGGCAATGGCAGCTCGGCCAGATGCAATTCTGGCCACGGGTCGCTCTGACTACCCTAACCAAGTGAATAATGTTCTCTGCTTTCCGTTTATTTTCCGCGGCGCATTAGACTGCGGTGCGTCGACTATTAACGAAGAGATGAAAATGGCCGCCGTGAAGGCGATCGCTGACCTCGCTCTAAAGGAAACCTCCGATGTGGTGGCAGCGGCCTATGTGGGCGAGAAACTGCGTTTCGGTCGCGACTACCTTATTCCAAAACCCTTTGATCCCCGTCTAATCGAAGACGTGCCAATGGCTGTGGTTAAAGCGGCGATGGCCAGCGGTGTGGCCACGCGACCGATCGAAGATTTCGAAGCCTATCGCCAAACCCTGCATGAGTTTGTCAATCAAGCGGGACTGTTTATGCAGCCGATTATTGAAGTGGCGAAAAAGTCACCGGCAAAAATAGTCTACGCCGAGGGTGAAAATGACGATGTGTTAATGGCTGTGCAGGCGGTGATTGACGAAAAGATTGCCAAACCGATTTTGATCGGCCGGCGCCACAAAATCGAAGCCGGCATTGAGCGTCTTGGCTTGCGTATCGACCTCGATGTGGACGTGGAAGTCTACATCCCCGCCGACAACGAAAAGCATGAAGCCTATGCCGCGTTTTACCATGCCAAAGTGGGCCGCAGTGGCGTGTCTGTTGCAGCGGCGAGAAAAATAATGCGCGATGACAACACTGCGATTGCTGCGGTCATGGTTGCGATGGGTGAAGCTGGCGGATTAATTTGTGGCAAGGTTGGGCGCTTTGACTTCCATCTGCGAGAAATTATGCAGTTGCTCGGTTCGGAGAAAAAAGATCAACTCGTGTCGACGTCAGCGGTTCTCTTAATGGACGATGGCCCGCTGTTTTTGGCAGACACTGCCATGAATATTGATCCGACGGCGGAGGAGCTCGCCACCATTACGGAAGCCTGTATGGACTTGGTCGCACGCTTTGGCATTGAACCCAAAGTCGCCCTGTTGTCCCATTCAAACTTTGGCACGTCCAATGCGCCGTCCGCGAAAAAAGTACGTCAGGCGGCAGAAATTTTGCGCGAACGGCACAAGACGGTGCAGATAGATGGTGAGATGCATGTGTTGAGCGCCCTTAATCCTGCACTGCGCAAGACTATTTATCCTCAGGCTAATCTGTCGGGCCGGGCCAATGTCTTGGTAATGCCCAACCTCGATGCGGCGAATATTGCCATGGGATTGATTCGCTCGCTGACTGACGCGCTGCTGATCGGTCCGTTTATTACGGGGCTGGCAAAACCTGCGCATGTTGTTATTCCGTCGGTATCATCGCGCGGTATTTTCAATATGACAGCACTGACGGTTGCCGATATCCATCAACGCAAGTAACTCAACAGCGACATTGGCGAGAGGAATACTCTCTCGCCAAGGTCACTACCCTTTCTGAGCCAGCGCCATTTGATAGAACTGCTTTTTGTCACCACCGGTGATTTTGGCCGCCAGCGCCGCTGCCTTCGCGGCCGGCAACTCTGTGAGCAGCAGCCGCAACAGCCGCTCGTCATCCACTGAGGTTGCCGTTGTGGTGATCTCGCTCGCGCCGAGCACCAATACAATCTCTCCGCGCTGCTGATTACTGTCGGTTTCAACCTTCACGAGTAACTCTGCCAAGGTGCCATACAAATAGGTTTCAAAGGTTTTGGTGATTTCTCGCGCAATAAAGCCAATATGCGCTCCGCCAAAAACCGCTATCGCGTCTTTGAGGCACTCCAAAATACGGTGTGGCGCCTCGTAAAACACCATGGTCTCATCAACGCCTTTGAGTTGTTCAAAACTCTTGATGCGCTGACTGCTCTTTGCCGGTAAAAATCCGATAAAACGAAATTTGTCGGTGGGTAAGCCTGCCACGCTGAGCGCTGCTATGGCGGCGCAGGCGCCAGGGATGGGTACGACAGCAAAGCCCTGCTCACGGGCCGCGAGCACAAGACGATAACCGGGGTCAGAAATCAGCGGTGTACCCGCATCGGAAATTAATGCAATATCTTGCCCAGAAGCGAGTCGCTTAAGAATTTTGTAGCTGCTAGTCTTGTCACTGTGATCGTGATACGCCACTAACGGTTTATCAATGCGAAAATGATCCAGCAATTTTTTGCTGTGGCGGGTATCCTCGCAGGCAATGGCGCTAACTGATTGAAGCGTCTCGATGGCGCGAGGTACCATATCACCCAGATTACCAATGGGTGTGGCGACAATATATAACGTACCGGATTGATTTGAATTCATGACTAAAAGACTGTTTCTCTCGATAATTTATGCAGGATGCATCTTAGCCTTTATCGGGGGCTGTGCGCCAACAACTACGCAACAATCGGCCGTGCCGCGCATGACCTCCGGTGCGCAAACTCAAGAGTCGGATCCCTCGCTGCTGCGCCAAGCTGAACGCACGGCTGACCGCGCTCTGATGCCGGGTGTTACTACCCGCGATTCACTGCTGTTAGATGCTGCCCTGCTCTTTGCTCAGGGCGGAGATGTCACTCAGAGCCTTGAGACCTTGCAGTTGATCAATCCTGACAATCTCTCTGATGACTTTTACAGTGAGTATATTCTTCTCGGCATCGAACTGGATCTCGCCACTCACCAGCCGGCGGCAGCACACCAGCGCTTGAAGCAGCCGCGCTTTAACGCTGCGCGCAACAATCTGAGCGCCAATTTTTCCCAGCGCCTGCTGAGCCTTGAAAGTGATCTCTACTACGCTGAGGGCAACGTAGAGCAGAGCATTGCGCAGTCTGTCGCTCTGGCCGAGCTGTTTAGTCTGACAAAACCGACAGAACAGAAGTCTATCGCTCTGATCCACAATAAAATTTGGCGTCAACTCAACGAGCTGCCCTTTTACAAGCTGCAAAAAGCTAAACTCGGCGCCAAAGATGTTCTGTCTGGGTGGCGCGAATTAGCCGTCACCATGCGCTACCAACAGGGTGACCGCATGGCTCAAGAGCGTCTATTTAATGTGTGGAAACAGCGCTGGCCGCAGCATCCCGCGGCGATTGTTACGCCCTCTGCTCTGAAAAGAAAAGCGCGTGACACCACCGTTGAAACTGTTGCCCTGCTGCTTCCGCTGCAAAATGAATACGCTATTCCGAGCGAAACTCTGCTCAACGGTTTTATGAGCGCCTATTACGAAAGCATGGCGCGTGGCAGCGCGGTGCCTCACGTCGATATCTTGGATACCTCTTCGCGCCCCATCGAAGACGTCTACAACAGCGCCATCGAGCGCGGGGCACAGAGAGTCATCGGCCCCATGCGGCAGTCGCAGGTGGAGGAGCTGCTGTTATTGCCGACGCTGAGCGTGCCGACGATTACTCTAAACCGCATCGATAAAGCCCTTGATAATCCCCCTGCCAATCTATTTCAGTTTGGCCTTTCCGCACTGGATGAGGTGGAGCAAATCGCTGACCGGGCTTGGCAGCAAGGGAAGATCAATGCGCTGATTATTTCCCCGAACAATGGCTGGGGCGAGCGCGCGAGTGCCCATTTTGTTCGCTACTGGCAAGATAAAGGGGGCGTGATTACCAATGCCGTCAGCTATGGCCAGTCAGCCAATGATTTCACCAGTCTTCTCAAGGCGCCTCTGGAGATTGATCTCAGCGAGCAGCGCGGGCTTGAATTGCGTCGCTACGTCAATCGCAATTTGTCCTATACCCCGCGCCGACGGCAGGATATCGATTTTGTTGTAGTGCTGGGCTATTCGGAAAAAGTGCGGCAGATAAAGCCTGCTTTGGACTTTCTCTACGCTGGTGATTTGCCGGTCTATGCCACATCGCACATATATAGCGGCACTCAGGAAGCAGAGCTAAACCGCGATCTCGCCAACATCGAGTTCAGCGCTATGCCGTGGTCGATGGAAGGTTATATGGCAAAAAAACTCACGCCAGACCAGCGCCTGCCGACAGCCTACCGACAACTCTACGCCCTTGGCTACGATGCTTTTATGCTGCACGGCATGCTTGAGGAGTTGAGTAGGCCCAATACGGTGCCGCTGTTTGGCTCTACGGGTCTGCTGACAATTTCCGCTGGGGTGATTAAGCGCGAAGGTCAGTGGGCGGTATTTAGCAATGGTCAAGCGAAGCCGATACAGCCCTGAGGCGCTAGGGTAATCACTCAATTCAAGGATGAATGTAATGAAGCAAGGCACTTTAAAGCCCAGCTCTAAAGGACTCGGCCCGACGTCTATTGGCCGTGGTAACTCAGCGGAGCAAATTGCGCTGGATTATTTGCTGTTGCAGGGCTTGCAGCTGGTGGCGCGAAACTATCGCACACGCAGGGGCGAGATTGATCTGATTATGCGAGATGGCCGCTGCCTCGTCTTTGTGGAAGTGCGTTTTCGCAAGAGTAGACGCTATGGCAGTGCGGAAGAGTCGATTACCGCCGCCAAATGCCAGCGTTTGCAATCGGCGGCTGAGGCCTATTTGCAGCACTTTCGTCTCACCGATAGCATTGGCGCTCGGTTTGATGCTATTGCTGTGAGTCCGGTAGCGTCGCGCACTGATAGTGACAATCTCGGCGCCAAGGACACAAAGGGGGCTGATGTTAGCGCGGGCTATCGTGTAAACTGGCTGAAAAAT
>Ga0208306_1000296_pt1 | contig 13178 bp, 6 predicted proteins | sample Colrivmet1449A02_FD_187632 | JGI IMG/M metagenome (GOLD analysis project Ga0208306, IMG submission 187632) | Estuarine microbial communities from the Columbia River estuary - metaG 1449A-02 (SPAdes) (version 2) | ecosystem: Environmental > Aquatic > Marine > Intertidal zone > Estuary | place... | reverse complement strand
GGACAATCAGCAAAGAATTAAGGAAGAAAATCCTGAGCTCTCTAATACTGAGAGATTCGCTAAACTCGCTGAAGAATGGAATGAATACAAAAAGGCAAATGCTAAGGATGAAAAAACTGATGACAGTGAATCTGAAAAAGAAGTAATCGACGAACCTTTAGAAAAGAAGGAAAAGAAGGAAAAGAAGGAAAAGAAGGAAAAGAAGGAAAAGAAGAAAAAGGAGGAAAAGGAGGAAAATGAGGAAAATGAGGAAAAGGTCTAGATATAAAATATATCACAATATTTATATATATATTTTTATATTTTTTATTTTATATAGGACTACTATTTTGTCTATTTATACTTCGCCGTGATCTACTTATATATGCTTTACTTACAGGATCGTAATTAAATCTATCACTACTATCAATCGAAGATTTAATTAATTTTTGTAAATATTCATATTCAAATATAAATTTATTATTAATTTTAAGTATATTGTAATGACTATCGTCGGTAATTAAAACACCAAAATTACATGTTTCTTTTTTAAAAGGAAATGTTATGTCATCTATAGCAATTTCAATATACCAATCTCTAGTACTATATCGCGCTAGTTCTCTGGATATATTTTGAATGTTATTTTTAATTAAACTATTTATATCACTTCTATTTTGACCATCGTCATTTGGTAATTGTAATAGATTGTGTAACATTAATTGCTGTCTTACATCCTTATCTAAACTATAATATACCTGCAACAAATGTCTGCTAGCAGAATCACAACTTATACTTATTATGTATATATTAAAATTATACAATATGTCCTTTTTAACATACATCATTTCTGCATATGAAGGCATTCTATTTTTAACCTTCAAATATTCTAATATAACATGTGCACTATTATCATCATTTAAATTTATGTTTAAGATATTATTGGATATCAGAGCATTTATTTCGGTGACATTTGTGCCAGATAGAATACTGACGCTATGACATAAATCATGTTTAGCGCTATTATCTAGTAAATTATAGTCTGTAATTTTTAATTCTCTTATTTTATTTTTAATCAAATTCTTAATAAATATTAAATATTCTTTAAAATGTTTATAATTATCACTGGATTGTACTATAATACTTCTGCATATTATTTTTCTTAACATTGACCCTGAGTTTATTTTTGTTCTATTATAATATACACCTTCTTTGTCAGGAATCGATTCTAGTATTTTAAAGACAGAATTATAGAAACAATTATTGTCTTTATCAGAAACATCAACATATTTTATTTTATTATATTCTTTATTCATCTATATCCTATTAATATTATTTATATTATTTGTTCTGTTTATTCTATATAAATGTAAAAAACGCTGACTAACTTGATTCGCTTTAGTTTACAGAAACTTTACAGAAAAACTACTACAATGGAAAATTACGACACTATTATCTTTTCTAAATGTTTACACCTTTGAAGATCTAACTAATTCACTTAGTTATTAAAGTGATAATAAGTGCTATTTTTTGTTCTATATCACGCATTTTAGTTTCTAAAGATATTATTTTTTCAAATAATACGTCATTATTTGTATTTACTCCATGTATATTTTTATATAGAAGATGTATTTATTCTTTGTCTACTATTTCTAGCACTAATATATGCTTTGCTTTCTGGACTATAATGAAATCTATTAGTGTTTTTATCTTTCGAATGTATTAGTTTTTCTAAGTCTTCTTCTCTAAATATTATTTTTTTTCCTATTTTGAAAATATTATATTCATTATCATCTCCTACTATTATGCAAAATTTGTAATGTTCTTTAGCATCATTATACCATTTTTGCGTTTTATAATATTCTATACGACTATTAATTCTATTAATATTATCTGCTATTAAGATATTTATTTGTAATTTATTTATTATATCATCTCCATTATTTTTCTGTTCATATTGTGATTTATGTTCGAGAATATATTTTTTAACAACTTTATCTGCATTATAATATTCTTTTAGTAACTCTCTATTTCTATTATCACAATATATGTCTATTATACATATTTTAAAATTATCTAATATATATTTTTTAACACAATCTTTTTCAGCTTGTGAAGTTTTTCTATTTTTAACTTTTAAATAATTTAATATTTCAGGCGCATTTTGCCCTTCTACATTTATATCTAGTAAATTATTAGATATCAAACTATCTAATTCTACATTATTTATAAAAAATATTTTCTTAACACTATTATTAACATTTGTTTTGTCAACTTTACTAAAATTATTATATTCTTGCTTTAAATTTATATTTGCATCAATTTGTTGCCCTTTGCTCTTTTTTATATTTTTTATTAAATGTTTTAATACCAATTGCAATCGTTTTAGATAAGGTTTAAAAAAAATATAATAATCTTGATTTATTAATATAATATCCTTAACTATTATTTTTCTTAAGTGAGTTCCAGAAACAATTTCTTCATTATTATGAAATATCTTTCCATAATTTCCTTCTAATATTTCAAAAACTGAATTATAAAAACTATTATTATTATTATTACTAACCTCTAAATATTTTATATTATTGTAATTCATTCTAATATAAATGTATATTATTATAATTTTCATATCAAATTTAATCCATCCACGCTAATGTATTTTTTAACATCTTCAATTGCAATATCCTTTATATTTTTTAATGGTTTTCCATATGTTCGTGGATATTTTGAAAATAATTTAGGTTTATTAGGCCAATGTGAAGTCATTCTCACTTCCTCAAATATTTTTTTTCTTTTTTCTAAATCTTTTTTAGTAGCGAAACTTCTAGGAACCATACAAACATATACAGCGCAGCGATAATTATAATTATTACTAGCAGTTTTTTGCACAGGATTTCCGTAATGCAATGTTCTACTATCCCAGAAAACTCCATGTCCTCTAGGACATTTTATAGCAACATTACGACATCCTTTGTCAATATAGAAATTATACTGTTCTTCATTTTCTAACTTAAACCAGTCTTTTTTATCAGTTATTTTAAACTCCTCTTGAAAATCTTTGTGATATTGATTACTATTTTCTAATATAACTAATGTTGCATCCCCCTCATTTGTATCATACGCGTTAATCCAACTTTGAATGCATTCAAAATTGTTACGCGTATAACTTTGGTCTACGTGAAACCAAGAATTATTCTCTCTTTTAGGTTTATCAAGAATATAAATACTAGCTCCATCAAAACTAACAATTAAATCATCAGTATCCCATAATTTTGCAAAAGCATCTATAACTTTTTTATTTTGTCTAACTTCCCATACTAATTTTGAATGCCCTATTTTCCAATGCTGTATTAACATTTTGTGATTTGGAAATAATTCGCTAATTTGTTTATAACTTTCCTTATTATTTCTATCTATAGGAGTTTCAAAATTGCTCGTCAAATGTTCTAAAACTTCCCACTTATTCCTAATCATATTATCACATTCTTCATCGTCTAAAATAGGGCATATAGCAACCCCGTATTTTAAAACAGTTTCCTTAATATCTTTTGCATCACACAAATATTTTTCAAATTCATATTCGTGAATATTCATAGTAGAAGTTATTTTTCTAGTATAAAAATAATATACTTACATAAATCAATTTTTACTTTGATTAAAAATATTCATTACCATTTCTTGAACATTACTTTTTCGATACAATTTGATTATAGTTATCTAGCGATTTTAATTTCACAACATATTTGTTTATTATAATTTATACTAGAAACTGCCGTCTTATTATTATAATTTATTTCAGCAATACATTCATTATCTTCTATAGTATCTTGAATTAAATCTATATGCGATACAATAATAATACTATCAAAGTATGATAATAGGGATTTTAAGAAGTCTGGTACTATTGATAGATTGTATTTATCAAAACTTACAAATCCTTCATCAATAAACAATTGTTTGCATGTTGTTTTGTTTCCAAATAGGCATAGACGTAATGCCAGTGATATAACAAATTGTTGATACCCAGATGCCTGATGTATAGATATTACTTGTTTATCTGAATTATTTATACTTGTATTTTTTATTAACCAATTAATATGAATTATATCTCTTGATACATTAATTATATAATCAAGTTCAAACGGTTTAGTATCACTATGCGATATATTTTTTAGCATTTTATTTGTATTCGCTAGTAGTTTATTAAGAATTATTTTATCATACAGGTTTATTCTAAAATCTTGAAAATTTATTATAATAGTATCTAATAAAGATAGCGTATTTTCAATATTTGAAGATATTCGTTGTAACTTATTAAGATTTTCTAAATTTTCCATATTATAATTAAATATCGCTAGTTTCTCTGCTAAAAGGTCGCTAGCATCCCTAATACTTTTTTCATTTTTTGTTATAATATCATTTATTTCAATATTTTTTCTTATAACAGGAATAATATTAATATATTTATTATATAACTCATTGTTTTTATAATTATCTATAATATCTTTATTGTTTTCGTATTCTCTAGAGTATATTATATTTATCTTATTATCATACTCTACCCATCTATTATAAGAATCTAATAATGTTCGGTAATTTATTATACGAGGTTTAATATTCTTATTGTAATCTGCAATATTTGTATATTTTAATAATTCATTATTAACATTATTTGATTTATTAAGATGTTCAGTATATTTTTCTTCCCATTTTTTATATTTCTCATAATTTCTAATAGTATTTAAAAGTTCTTTTAATTCAATCGCTTTGTTATGATATTTCATAATATATTTATTTACATTTTCTAACTCTATATTGCATTCTATCAAAGAGTTATTATATATTTTTTTATTTTCCAATGATTTTTTAATATTATTATTAATTTTTTCACTTTCTTCTTTATAATTTAAATAGTCTCTCCATTCTAGTAATAGTTCATATCTATCTTTATTTTTTACGAACCTATCTGTTTTTTCTACCAATACATTATATTTATCATTATCAATATCTTTTTTAATATTACATATATCATCATCATATTTTTTAATTATAATTTGAAGTTCTTTGATTCTTTTTACCCAATTTCTTTTACAACAATAATGACACTCTGGATTATAATGATAATCTTCGTTATTCTCTAATATACTTAGTTCTTCACAATACTTTAGTCGTTCTTCTTCAATATCTTTTATTTTTTCATATGTATTATTATAATTGCTAAGAGTTTCTTCATTCGTTTTTAGAAATTCAATAATATAATTGTAGTCTATCTCTTCAATTTCTTTAATAATTTTATGAGATTTTTTATATTCTTCGGTTTCTAATGATTTATTAGGAATACTTAGTTCATTCAAACATTGTCTTTCTTTAAAATTACTATTAATTAACACATCAGTCTCTTCTATATTTAATTTAAGTTCTTTTATGTTATTTTCTAGAGTTACTCTATTTTTTAAATTAATATTATATGATTCTAATGATAACTCAATGCCACTATCCGTCTCATTATTAATAGTTTCAATATTAGAATTCTTATTAGCAGTATTAATAATATTTTCCAATTCTTCTAAACTTCCAAATAAAGTGTTGATATTATTTAAACAATTTTTTCTCGCCTTAATTGGTTTATCTATCTTCGCTATTTTATTAGGTTTTTCTGTTACTAGTTGTTTTATTATATCTTCTAAGTTATTATATTCACATTTTAGTCGCTCTATATTTTCTTGTATTTCTTCATCACTTTGGTCGCCATAAGAATTATTATCAAATAATTCAAAATATTCATTCAAATATTCTTCCTCATTTTTAATTACAGATAATTCACAAGGTTTATTTATTATATTTATTTGATAATTATTTATATCGTAAGATTTATCATATTGCTTACTTAATTTTTCAATATTTTTTCCTTTAAGAATATATTCTAATTCAGCAAATCTTTTGCACGTATTATCATAAATAGTTTCTGAAACTAAAGTATCATAATTAATTTTATTTTTTAATTCACTACAGTCTATCTTTAAAATTATATTAGCATCTATTAGTATGTCCTTACCTATATTATTTATTAATTTATTATTAATCTCATATTCTTCTTTTAAGATGCAATTATTATTACTTAATAATTCTAGATCTTCTCTTATTTTTACTAATTCTTCTTCATTAGATTGATAATTCTTGGAATTTATCAAACGTATATATACATCTTTCTTGCTCTCAATATATTTATGTAATCCTTTATATTTATTTATTGTTTTATTAAATACATTATATAGATGATAAATATACTCTATATTAAAAGATTTATCAATAAGTTCTAATATTGATTTAAAATCCATTTTTAATATATCACAATCTACACTTTGTGTAATCATAGATGTAGACAAAAAGTCTTCAATATTACCAAATAATCTTTGTATTTCATTATTGCATGCACTATCTTTCTTGATAATTTCTATAGAGGTTTCATTGCAAATATTTAAGTATTTATAGAGCACTGACGCGCTAACTTGTAATTTATTACCTATATTTTTTTTTGAATAATTACGTACTATTCTATAAGTTTCTTTACTATTAAGTTCAATATCTATAATAGTATATCCCTTATTTTTGTTATGATTTACTACACCGCTAGATAAGGAGTTTTTTTTAGTATTCTCTCCCCATATTGCTAAAAGTAATATATCATATATTGCTGATTTACCAGTACCATTTTTACCTTTTACCATAAATATTTTCCTGTCTAATTCATTCATATTTAACCAATTCTTGTTTTCGTAACATAATAATCCTTCCCATTCTAAATATTTTATTTTGAATATAGATTTAGGAGTAAATATAGTGTTTTCATTTGCATTTAAAGATGCATTAATTATTACGGATAATTCTTTATTTATTTTAATAACTTCTTCTCTTAATTCTTCAGGGTAAGTATTAACATCTATCAACAATATTTCTTTATTTTTAATAATTTTATTTAAAAACAAAAGATTATCTTGCGATAATAAGGGTTTAAAATAATCTGTTAAAACATCGTTGTTAACATTAATACCGTGTGAAGTTTCATAATCTGTGTTATTATTTATTATATCTCCTATTTTATTATGTGAAGTTAGATGATTAATGTTATTTAAGCAATCTGTTTTTTCGGTTATAATATAATTTATATTGTACCTTTGCAATATGGTATTTAGATTATAAATATTTATATTAGAAAAATTTTTAATATCTATATGTTTTGGAAATATATCTATATTGCTTTTAATATAATTATCTAATGTTCTCTCATATTTTCCATTAATTCTTATAAAGATTTCTTTATTATCATCTTCTTTAATATTTATAAAACCTTTTTTATTATAAACATTAACTTTTTTGATATCCTTATTATATAAATCCCATATTAGATAACCGTGATTTATAATGTCTTCCCCAAAATTTTGCTGTATTAAACTTCCAGCATATCCACATATTGTTTTATTTTTATAGACGAATACTTGTCTCTTATGAATATCTCCTAAAAGCACATAATCAAAATCACTAACCCATTCTAGAGGATAAGGATTAAAAGTTTCTTCTATAGATTTTCCATTATATAATTTAGCGGATGCAAAAGAACCATGGAAAAGAGCTAATTTATATTTAACATCTTCGTTAATAGGAGGAAATTGTGGTAAATCCTGAACTCTACCACTATTTCTATAAGCATCCAATGTTTTATCAATACTTACGAAAGAGATGCCTACATCATCTATAATAAATGATGTTGATTTATTTAATACAAATACATTAGGAATTGCAAAAGTAGAAGAATAAACAAGCGAAGGTTTATTAATGTCACTTTGGTCATAATCATGATTCCCTGATATAATGTAGGTTCTTCCTATAGATGATATTGCTTGTATAAATTTTCGATAAATTATAAGACCATAATTACCTATAACATTTTTATTGTGAAAAATATCACCTGTAATTACTATAATAAAATCATCAAAAGATAAATTTAAATTTTCTATATTATTTTTAATAGATATAATTGTTTCTTTAAAAACACCTTTATATTCTTCGTATCTAGAATATGTATTATCACCATTTCTAATATGTAAATCTGATAAATGAAATATATGCGATAAAACCATCTTTAATGTTATATATAAATATTAAGAGATATCCATATGTATCATTTTTTATTATGTAATAAAAAATATAAATATGAGGAATTTTTCATAGATGAATATGCAGAACTTGACGAATATATGTGTTATATTGAAGAAAAAATACTAAGTTTTTGTAGTTATATTTGTAATTTTTTAGTTAAAAGATTGCTATAAAATAATAGAGGAATATAGTATTAATTTATATGAGTTTTTTCTTCTTTAATTTTGAGATTAATTCTTTTTTATTAAGAGTTACATATTTATCTTCTATTTTTTTAGTAACTTTAATATTATTTTTTTTAGCAATTTCTTTTAATTCCTTTGTATTATAAGGTTTAGTCGCAGGTTTAGTAGGTTTAATAGGTTTAGTTGCGGGTTTAGTTGCGGGTTTAGTTACGGGTTTAGTTACGGGTTTATCGGTAGGTTTAGTTACGGGTTTATCGGTAGGTTTAGTAGGTTTATCGGTAGGTTTAGTAGATTTAGTGGTAGGTTTAGTTGCGGGTTTAGTGGTAGGTTTAGTGGTAGGTTTAGTGGTAGGTTTAGTGGTAGGTTTAGTGGTAGGTTTAGTGGTAGGTTTAGTGGTAGGTTTAGTAGGTTTATATGTAGATTTAGTGGTAGGTTTAGAAGTAGGTTTAGTAGGTTTATATGTAGATTTAGTGGTAGGTTTAGAAGTAGGTTTAGTAGGTTTAGTGGTATGTTTAGTTACAGATTTATCGGTAGGTTTAGTAGGTTTAGTGGTAGGTTTAGTAGGTTTATAGGTAGGATTAGTGGTAGGTTTAGTAGGTTTATAGGTAGGATTAGTGGTAGGTTTAGTGGTAGGTTTGGAAGAATAATATTTAATAAAATCTTTTATTAAAATTAGTTCTCCTTTATATTTTACATATTCTTTTTTAGAACCATATTTAATATATATACATCTTTCTTTCCCTAATATATTTTTCTTTCCATTAATGATAGTTTTTAATGGTAACTTTATAGACCGCCCATTTTGTGATCGAATTGCTTTACGCAGCATACCGCCAGCATATTCATATTCATATTCAATTAAAGGCGTAGTCATTATTGACGGAGTTCTTGATATAACAAGAGACATTTGAGATCTTGGAGACCATGGAGATCCTGGAGATCCTGGAGATCCTGGAGACCATGGAGATCCTGGAGACCATGAAGATCCTGGAGACATATGTGATCCATTATACAACGGTAATGATTGTTCACTTTGTAATGATTCACTATATAGCGAAGATAACGGTGACATAAGTTCATATAATTGCTCTTGCTCAATCCTTTTATCTAGTTCTTCTTTAATAATATATTCACAATTATAATAAATATGTTGAATTAACATATCTAACATTTCTTCATTTAATTCACGATCATCTTTGCGTAAACGTTCAATTAAATAATTTTTTATAAAATCTTTTGTAATTTTGTAATATTCAATATCAGCAAATTTAGAAATAATAAACGCTTTAACTCCTGAATTTGTATATCCTTCAAAATCTTTATTTTCCCTATTTAAACTTTTTGTAATGATATTACATAAATTATTTATAAGTTCTTTTAATTCATCTCCTACATCTTGTTCATCTTGTTCATCTTGTTCATCTTGTTCAACTTGTTCAACTTGTTCAACTTGTTCAACTACAACATCTCCTTCACTATATATGTGCAAACATAAATCCATCAAATATTGCCTTCTTTTAGTCAAAAATTCAACATCTTTTAAAATACTATCTATAGCGCTATCAAATTTTTGATTTAAGTACTCTGAACTATTTGCTAATAAAAACTCTATTTGTTGTTGATACTCTTCTAGAGACATATCATCGACAGAATTAGCATAACTTTCATCTAGAGACATACCATCGACAGAAACAGAATTAGCATAACTTTCATTTTCTTTTTCTATAATATTTTGAAATACAGCATTTAATTCTTTTTTTATTTTATCCTTAATAGTGCCTTCAGAAGTCTCTTCTGTAAAAATAAAATCTTTAAAAGTATATTTTCTTGTCAATATTAAATCTTCTAAATATTCATCATAATATTGTTGAAATAAAGGTAAACTAAAAACATAATGAATTGTTTGTAATTTAGATAAATTTATCATTTCAGTAATATCATTAATATCATTAAGTGCTGCATCTTCACTAAATCCTATTAAATTATACAATTCTCTATAAAAATTTAATAATTTAATAATAAATTCCATTTTATGTTGTTCGTCAATCTCACTATTCAAATTTTCATTAATAATACTATCTAATACTTGTAATAATCTACTGTTATTTTCTGTGTCTTCTGCTGGATTAAAACCTTGTAATAATCCATTTAATCTATCATCTAGTAATTCTAGTAATTCTAAAGGATATTTATGTAATATCGGAAGAATATTTCCCCTTTCTTTCTCAAATAATATTAAAGCAAATACAATATGATCAGTAATAGATTCAGCACTTGATTCTGGACTTAAAGTTACAAATGTTTTATATGATTGTAAAATTTTTTCAGTTGATAAAGAAAATATTTTTCCTATAAAATATTCCCTTAAATATCTAATATACGCACCCTCTTCTATTTCTAGAGACAAATTATTAACAACTTTATGATATAGTAATTGCAAATAACCTATATCGTCAATATCTATTAATTTTTTAAGTATAAATTTTCTTCTAGATTCTGTAGCATTTCTTACAGTTTGTGATCTTTGCGATAAACTAGATGATTTATCTCGTTTTTTAATATTTCTTGGATCACCACCTTTTACTTGTTTTCTAAATTGATTAATTTCGTCCTTATCCATATTTTCGACGTTAGCTCCGCAATTGTTTTGTGATGTAATATGTATATTATACCATTTACTTGAAGTATTAGTTGTTGGTGTAAAATGAGGTGACAATACAGTATTTGGCCAAGGATCGTTTGCATCTGTTTTAAATATATTATAAAATTGCATCATATTTGGAACAGAACTTGATAATGCATATATTGTAGGATTATCGTGTAAATACGCTGATATATTTGCACAAACTACATCACCTGTTGTAAATATATAATTTTTATTAAAATGTTCTCTATTAAATTTAACAGCATACGATTGTATATAATCACCTGATCTTTTCATATCTAATGTCATATTTAATATTTTCATTTTCATCATAAATCTCTTTTCGGCATTAGATTCTAAAGTATATTCAGATACAAATTTATTCCAGTCATTTCCGAACATTGTTATAAACATACTATTACCAATAAGATATCCAAAATTAGATAAACTACTATTAATAGTTTTATTTAATTTGTTTAATTTTGCTTTTTTTCCATCTAAATAAGTTTTATTACCACTAACTTTTTGTTGTAACTGAAAATCATACCATTCTACATTAAAATTAGCAGATTCGATGGTTAATTTTTCCATACCGAATATTGCATGATATTCTTTTGTTATAAAATAATTTTTAGTTCCTCTCCATTGATATCTGGTAATTTCATATTTAGTTACAGGATCTTGGATGCTAAATATTGCTTTTTGACGCAGTGTATAATCTAAAGCTCCCGGAGGTTGAGGAATATTAGGAGGAATAATATTTGGTGGTGGAGGTAAAACCGCACCTTGTACCTGAACCGGAAAAATTTGATATTTATTAATATCACTATCTTGATCGTTCATATTATCATATAGAGAAGGGCAACCTAGAATACACGGTAATGGTTGTGAAAATCCGGATAAAGTACTATTTACAAATGCAGACGCCATAAGTTTTGAATTTTTTTTGAATTTTTTTGTTAAACCCCCAATCCATGATAGAGAACTGAAACCATTATCGCATAAAAATCCAGAATATTGATTTTGCACCATCTTTTGTTGAATAGATGTGAGCAAATCACTTTTAAATGCTGCGTCTTTATTCATATAAGCAATTATTCTGAAATCAAATAAATTGCTTATATTAGAAGAATCTATAGATTTTGTCCAATGATTTGCCTGTAAAGAAGATTCTGAACAGATGACAGATCCATATATAGCTTGTGATTTAAATCCGCGAGTTATATTTTTATTGATGTCTCTAGTTAATTTAGAATTATCCCAGTATTGATTTAATGGTAACCCTAGATTTGCAACTTGTTGATAATTATTTTTAAAATAATCCTTATTTAATGAATTTATAATTATTTTTGGCATTTTTTCAGGAGTTATAAAAAAAGCATTCCATTGAGATGAATTGATATCTAAATATTTAGAATAATTACCAGATGGCACAAAATTAATTAATAATTGTTTAGTTATCATATATACAAACCAGTCTTTGAGAATTGCATTATTATTGGCAGCAGTTCCAAAATCATGTATAGTATCTATTAAATAAAATATAAAACTTAATGGTAAATTTTCTGTTAATTCAGTATAGGTTTTAATTGGACTAGTTTGATTACTTAATATTTGTTGAATATTTGGAGAAGGCGCTATTAAGTCTACTAGAGACCGTGATATACCAACTTGTTGTTGATTAGCATAAGTCTCAATTGCTATATCTAAAGGATTATAATAAGTGTTGTTTTGCGAATTAGCAGCAATAATATCAGGATCATTTTTAAGCGATAGGTATATTTTGCGTAGATCAACACTTGACAGTGTACCACTCATTATTAAAATTGTATTAATCTAATTATATAAGACAAAAATAAGAACAATAGATATATTTATATAAAACGAGTACATAATTTTATTTTTTCTTAAAAATTATAAAGTTATAGAAAAATTATAAAAATTATAAATTATGTACTCAAATAAATATATATAATAGTAAATAAATATAAATAAGAATATGTAAAGAATAACAAAGATGGGTTATGCAATAGGATACACGATATGTTGCAATGGGTTGCTAAGAATACCAAAGTATATTCACGATGACCCGCCACCTACTTACTCTACTTATGCATATATCTAGGATATGCAATGGGTTGCTAAGAATACCAAAGTATATTCACGATGACCCGCCACCTACTTACTCTACTTTCACATATATCTAGAAACTACTT
>Ga0208306_1000286_pt1 | contig 13393 bp, 10 predicted proteins | sample Colrivmet1449A02_FD_187632 | JGI IMG/M metagenome (GOLD analysis project Ga0208306, IMG submission 187632) | Estuarine microbial communities from the Columbia River estuary - metaG 1449A-02 (SPAdes) (version 2) | ecosystem: Environmental > Aquatic > Marine > Intertidal zone > Estuary | place... | reverse complement strand
TCAAAAACAACTTCGCGAAAACTGGACTTCCATTTATCAGCAAAACGGGTCCCTGCATCGGTGGGTTGTCCTTGGGCATCAAGACAAATAGCCTTAGAGGGTCCAACCTCTATGGATTGAATATCGGACTGCATTTCCGAGATACCCGGGAAAAAGACAGCTAGTTTTCTGGGAGAATACCAATCGGGACTTCGAAGATTGGCCCCACGATCAAGCAGTCCTTTTTCTTCCAATAAATGGATAAGTTTTTCTTGAAGATCCAAATGAAGCGGGGCTAAAAATTTAGCTGGGATCTCCTCGCAATGAATCTCTAACAAGAAATCTTTGGGCATAGGCTAAGGGGCTGCAGGAGGGAAATGGTGGAGAAGATAAGCTTGCGCGCATCCAGACGCCAAGTCTCTTACGCGTTTAATCAAGCCTGGGCGCTCACTGGCGCTTACCGCCCCTCGTGCATCTAGTACATTGAAAGCATGACTCATTTTGAGCATTTGTTCATAAGCAGAAATAAAATGCCCGTGCTCTTTTAAGAGGAATAAGCCTTCTTTTTCGTGAAAATCAAAAAGGCTACGATGAAAGGAAATATCAGCCAGATTAAAACTGTAATGGCTGAGTTCTAATTCTTCGCGATGCCGCAACTTTCCGTAGGAAACTGGGGTCGATCCTCCAGAATCTTCGATTGAACCATAGGTTGTCTCGAAGATGTTACTGGTGCCACCGAGAAACATACATAAACGCTCAACGCCGTAGGTAATTTCAGCACTCACTGGTTTGCAATCTACGCCCCCCATTTGTTGAAAATACGTGAATTGACTTATCTCCATCCCGTCTAGAACGACTTGCCATCCGACACCCCAGGCGCCGAGAGTAGGAGACTCCCAGTTATCTTCTTCGAATCTTAGGTCATGATTTTTAAGATCGATACCTAGGCTCAATAGAGACTCTAGATAAAGGTCTTGGACATTGGCGGGGGAAGGTTTAAGAAGGACTTGGAACTGAAGATGCTTGTAGACGCGAAATGGATTATCTCCATAGCGACCATCGGCCGGACGACGACTAGGCTCCGCATAGGCTACCCGCCATGAGTCCGGTCCCAAAGCTCCGAAAAAGGTCAAGGGGTTCATCGTCCCTGCCCCTTTTTCAATATCGTAAGGCAGCCCAATCAAACAGCCATTTTTTGACCAGAATTCTTGCAAATTCAAAATCAGTTTTTGGATCTGCATCTCGTCCCCAGTCCTTACGTTTCAGTTTAGCAGTGGCCCCCTTTCTATCCAACCTTATGAAAGCTAGACCGGCTTATATTCCTGGGTATCCCCTATAGCCTTCCATCGCTATGATTAACTTCAGTGAGGCTTCATGTTTGGGAAAGTCAAGTCCATCCACTTTGTCGGTATAGGCGGAATTGGAATGTCTGGGATTGCCGAAGTTCTCTGTAATCTCGGCTTTAAGATTTCGGGATCCGACCTTAAAAGTTCACCGGTAACCGACCATCTGACTCAACTCGGCGTCGCCTTTTCTATAGGCCATGGCCCAGAAAATATTCAAGGTGCTGAGTTGCTTGTTACTAGTACCGCTGTACAAAGAGACAATCCTGAAGTACGAGCTGCCCTCCAGTTGGGGATACCCATTATCTCGAGGGGCGAAATGTTGGCTGAATTAATGCGCCTTAAAAAGGGGATCGCCATTGCGGGTTCCCACGGAAAGACGTCGACAACGAGCATGGTAGCTCAGGTTCTTTCCGAAGCGGGCCTCGATCCCACCATTGTCATCGGGGGGAAACTGGCTGCCCTGGGATCAAATGCCAAATTAGGGCAAGGTGATTATCTTGTTGCCGAAGCGGATGAAAGTGATGGCAGTTTTCTCATGCTGCGCCCTTACTTGGCGGTGATTACCAACATCGATCGAGAGCACATGGATCACTATCCTGACTTAGCGTCCATTAAAGAGGCTTTTATTACTTTTGCAAACAGCCTGCCCTTTTATGGTCGCCTGTTTGCTTGCCAAGATGATCCGCACTTGGCCTCTATTCTCCCCCGAATCAACCGCCCAGTAAGGACCTACAGCACAGAGGTTCCTGCGGATATCTATGCTACTGATATTCGTCAAAAGGGCTTCGATACGTTTTTTAAAGTTCATGTTCAGGAAAAGTGCCTGGGTGATTTTTCCTTACGTGTCCCAGGTACACACATGGTCGCTAATGCATTGGCAGCTATCGGAATCGCTTTAGAACTAGGCCTGCCAAGCGATAAGATTCAAGGGATCCTTTCGTCTTTTCGTGGAGCCGATCGTCGCTTCACCCTTCGAGGTGAACGAGATGGTGTTTTGGTTGTGGATGACTATGGTCACCATCCTACGGAAATCCAAACCACGTTAAAAGCTGCCCGGAGGGGTTTTCCAGAGCGTCGTATTATTGCGGCCTTCCAGCCTCATCGATTCACACGGACTCAAGCTTTAATGGATGAATTCATCACAGCTTTCAAAGATGCTGATCTGGTCTTTTTGACGGAAATCTATCCTGCTGGTGAAAAACCTATCCCGGGTATCGAAGGAAAATTTCTAGCTGAGGCTATCGAGAAGCACGGCCAAGAAGTTTACTTCGTGAGAGAGGTGCAAGATCTCCCCAAGGAACTCCACAAGATCGCCCAATCGGGCGATTTACTGATCACCTTTGGGGCGGGCTCCATCACCCAGATCGGCCCAAAGTTTTTAACTCTCTGAGTGTCCAAATCCCTAAAGCATTGTGGCAACATTTTTGAGCGCATAATTAATAAATGTCTCAAAAATACTCGCTTGCGATTTGTGGTGCCTCTGGGGCTGCTTTTGGCGTTGCTATTTTAAAGAAACTGATCGAAAAAGATTCTATTTCTCATATTGCCTTGATGATTTCTGCCACAGGGAAACGATGTCTGCACGATGAAACCCATCTGGGACCCGAAGACTTGGTAGCTCTTAGTTCCAAGGTTTCACTCCGATCAGATCAAAACGTAGGAGCGGATATCGCCAGCGGTTCCTACCGGCAGGACGGATTGATTATTGCACCTTGTTCGGCAGGAGCTTTAGGAAGAATTGCTTGGGGTGTAAGCAACAACCTTATCTCCCGGGCGGCGGATGTATGCCTCAAAGAAAGAAAACCCCTAGTGCTCTGCCTTAGAGAAACTCCTCTGAATAGAGTTCATCTAGAAAACATGTTGAGACTTCATGATGCTGGAGCCATCATCATGCCCCTTATGCCCGGCTTTTACTCCCGTCCAAAAGACTTTGAGGATCTCTTCGATACCTTTGCCTTACGCGTCCTCGATCAACTCGGCCACTCCGATCAAGATCCCCGGCGATGGCAAGGTTGACTTCACAATGAACTCAGATCTCCTGCCCCTTCATACCATCTTCAAGGAGCCGCTTCGACTAGAGTGGCCCGATCACCAAGTGCTTTTTTTGGGGATGGGTTGCTTCTGGGGGGTTGAGCGGCTTTTCTGGAAGCATCCCCTCGTTAGAAGTACCTCGGTAGGTTACGCTGGGGGGACTTTTGAATCTCCAACGTATCAACAAGTGTGTACTGGTCAAACCGGCCATGCCGAGGTAGTCCAAGTTGTTTTTGACCGAAGCGAAGAGTCTCTTAAGGAGATGATGCGGCTTTTTTGGGAGAACCATGACCCCACTCAATATCATCGTCAAGGACCTGATATCGGATCTCAATACCGATCTGTTGTGTTCACAACAGCCCCCAATCAAATAAAATGGGTTGAAGATAGCCTCGCTATAGCCAATCAAGCTCTTGTCCAAAAGGGACTAGGGCTTTCCACCACCGAAATCCTGCCTTTCAAAAATTATTACTTGGCAGAAGATTACCATCAGCAATATTTACAAAAGAATCCTCAGGGGTATTGCAGCCTAAAGGGCACCGGTATTCAGTGTGTGATTAACTAAGGCCTTTTGGCTAAGTCAAACCACAAAACCTCAGAGCCCATTTCCAGGGAATACATTTCCAGCGTACCTACTTCTTCTTCGGCAATTGCATCTCCCGTCCTTAGGTGCTCTCCCCCTATTCGGACTTCTCCTCTGACTACCTGAAGCCAAGCTGAACGACCGGGTCTAATGGATACGTCGAGTTTCATACCTAAATCTAGTCGAGCTACAGAAATATCAACGTCTTGAAAAATTGTAAGGGCTCCCTCGACTGGATTACAAGAAGCCAGGGTCGCCCATCGATTAGCGACTTGGGTTGGTGATAGTTGGACTTGGTCGTAGCGTGGATGTAAGCCCTGATGGCTAGGAATAATCCAGACTTGAAGAAGATGGACGCGCGCTTCGAGAGAGGAATTAAATTCACTGTGGCGAATGCCGGTTCCCGCGCTCATGATTTGAGCCTGGAGCGGAACAATACTATCTCGATTACCTAGCGAATCGGCATGAGACAACCGCCCCTCGAGGACCCAAGTAAGGATTTCCATGTCTTGGTGTCCATGTTCTCCAAACCCCTGATTGGGCGAGATGAAGTCTTCATTAATGACACGGAGGGACTCGAAGCCGATAAATTGGGGGTCCTGGTATTGCCCAAAAGAAAAGGTGTGCCAAGTTTTAAGCCACCCATGGTCAAAATGCCCGCGCTGATTGCTTCGTCGAACCCACATCATAAGATTTGATTATAACGTTTCTTAATTGAAACTCGCTTCGACAGAGAGATATCATTAGGACATTCTTAGGGGTACTCATGTCGGTAGTCGAAAGTCGCGTAGAAAACCATTTAGGTCGGATTATCATCAATCGACCTGACAAACTGAATGCCCTCAATAATGAAGTACTTGAAAAACTGGAATCCTCTGTTTTGGATTTCCAGCAAAATACATCCGTTGGGGTTATCGTCATTCAAGGCGCAGGCGAAAAATCCTTTGTGGCAGGTGCCGACATTGCAGAATTAAGCCGCCTCACCGCCGAGCAGGCTCGCATTCAATCCCTTCGGGGTCAGTCAGTATTTAATCTGATTGAGCAGTCTTCAAAGCCGATCATTGCTTCAATTCAAGGCTTTGCTCTAGGCGGAGGCTGTGAACTCGCATTGGCATGTCATATCCGCATTGCCTCAGAATCTGCTCGCTTAGCTTTGCCGGAAGTAAGCCTAGGCCTCATTCCCGGATACGGGGGTACACAACGCCTGGCTCGGCTAGTTGGAATGGGAGTAGCTCTAGACATGATCTTATCGGGTGAGATGATTTCAGCCTCGGACGCTCATCGTATTGGTCTTGTGAGCCGGGTCTATCCCGCATCTGAATTGAACACACAGACGGACAAACTTGCTGAAACTATCTTGAGCAGAGGGCCCAACGCTGTTTCTTTAGCTCTCAAATCAGTTCGCGATGGGTTACATCTCTCTCTCGCCAAAGGACTTGAGCATGAAGCCAGCCTCTTTGGTCTTATTGCTGAATCTAATGAAGCCCAAGAAGGAACCGCTGCCTTCTTGGAAAAGAGAAAGCCCAATTTTCATCGGTCCTAGCGAGAGACGTCAGTGATTTGAAGCCGCTTTAATTCAGCCTGAAGTCGACCCGTTAAGATCAAATAACTCATTTTATGGTCTGCGAGTAGAGAGAGCCATGGGTGCGTAAAAGTGGCGGGGGTATTCTTCTCGATGGCAAAGTGTCCATACCACGCCAGTACATAAGGGCATAAGGGTGCTAAGAATAGCCATCGATATTGTCCGCTCGCTAATGCAAAGAAGAGGATGGACAAGTAAAGCATCGTGCCTAGAACGTGGAGTATTCGATTCGAGGCGTGGCGATGCTGATTGAGGTAATCAGGCCAAAATTCTTGAAAAGTTTTCATAGTTATTTCTTGTCGATGGGTATCGCATAATTGGTGATTGATTCATTCGCGTGATCATCCATAGTTCTAATAAAGAAACGGGGGGGAGCGAGAGAGGGGAGATTTAGCCGGAGAATAAACTCCTCAGAGGCCTGGTCGTAGATACCATCATCAGGTCGGACTGCTTGCCACTCTTGACCGTCAAAGCTAATGAAACAATGACTCACAATGGATCGAAGATCGCTCAGAAGAAAACGAGCCTGAAGAGTTTGATCTTTAGTTTCTAGGGTCAATTTATCTACTTTAGGGGGTTCACGATCAATGATAAATACAGGGCTTAGGATTATGTTGGGCTGAGATGATTCTGCCGTCTGCCAGCTATTCGCGGAAACAACCTCAAGACGATAAGCGCCCTCCTCGTAGGAGTTTGTATCGAAGGCATAGAGGGGACTATTGAGAGACTCTTCGAGTAAAGTGGCCATACCTTTCTCGTCCCGAAGGGTTATGCGAAAAAGCTGTCGTCCTATCGCTTCAGTCTGATAATTAAAGACAAAACCCTGAATGCCTAAGCGAAAATTCTCTGAAAAATCATGCTCCTCATCGTTGCCATCGGCGAGAAAAGCAAGAATCTCAGATGGGCGAAGCGGAGTTATCGTGGGATTAGTGTGATTGCTGGTAACAAAAATACCTGGGGGGAGTACTTCGATGGATTTGACTTGAGTCTTTAGATTCTCAAGTGCCCAGAAAAGTTTAACTTCACGAACTTCTGGACTCACTCCTCCGACAGAGCTCGTCATCTTAATGCGAAACTGTGCAAATTTGCTTAGAGGAACTCCTGGACGCTCTCCTGATTTCAACAAAGGAGACCAAGATGTCCATGTTGCATCAGGCCAACGTGTTTGGCCTGAACGAAACTGAATGGAGACCGAGGTTCCTGCGGGGGCATCCGAGGTCAAATAGGCTCTCCCCCAGCGTGTCAAACCGGAAGAACTCAATATTTCTGACTCCAAGTAACCTTCAGTCGAACTGTTGTCCGAAATCGAATAAATCTCCCCTGGATTTGAGCCGATGGCATAGATCTCTGAGCCCTGAGGAACAAAGGCCGTGGCTTGAGCGCAATTCAACTCTTGGATGAGTGCAAAAGGGGGCTCTAGGCTAGCCATATCCTGGAGATCAAAAGAAAATATTCTCGATCGGTCCCCGGTTCCCAAGAGTAATCGATTCTTCCAAGTCGCCAGGGCAAATGCAAAACTCTGTTGGCTCTGCCAAAGCGTTCGTGAAAGTTTAGAATCCAAGTTATATTCGAATAAAATACTTTTGGTTTTTTCACCCGGCTCACTCGGAAAATAGATATCTTTAGGTGTAACAATCTGAACCTCTACGGGGGGATTCGGGCGCGAGGGCCGTTCCCTATTAGCTGATGCAAAAACGCGATTTCCCGAGACTACCAAATTTCGAACTTCATCCATTCCGGTATCAAACAAAGTCTCTAAGCGATCAGTGGATCGGTTATATTTCACTACCAACCCATTGCCGTGAGTGCCCAAAAGATAGGCGCCCCGAGTATCGCGCGCAAAGGCCGTAAACGTAATTTCTTCTGTCATTTCAGCGAGTTTACGGCTAGATCCCTCGCGAGCCGATATCAAAACAGCCCCTCGTTCCCCGCCACCAAGGGTTAGTATTTCCCGACCTTCGGCCTCTAGGTGCCAAACGATACGTGCATCAATTTGTGCGAAGGTTGAACTTTCTCCGAGCGAGTTGATGCGAACCAATCTTCCCTGGCCACTCGGCGCGACAATGAGGTCCTCTCCTAAGCGTGCCATGGCAAAAACTATTCCACCCTTCATTTGAACAAACGGCTTTAGCTGACCGCCCGAGAGACGGAAAATACGTCCTTCATTTCCAGCCGATACATATCCTCCGCCTAGACCATCGGGTAAGTAGGCCCATATAATCCCCTCGGGAACTTGAATGATTCGACGGGAACTTGGTGCAAGACTGAGTGCTCCTTGCGCATTGACCTGAAGTCCTTTGAATTCAGAATTTTGCCAGTCGTTGAAGGAATTAAAATTCTTCGTCACTTGTTGACTGCTCAAAATTACTGTTACCAGAGCGCAGATAATGATTCTAAATTTATTTATGATCTGCTTTAGCATTACTCAACCTCGATTTCGAGAGTGACTAAGCCCTGCACTTCTCGCTCAAGCGGAATCAGCGCGCGTCCAATAATCCTTCGCTTTAATTGAGTATCTTTAGATCCATCCTCAGGCCCAACCAGACTCGCAATGGACGGAGGGATGCCCTCAATACGATCGCCGCGGAGGCCGGCCCCTTTTGAAGACTGAACTAGAAGCCCGTAGGCTTGATTATTTTTTAAAGAGCTGTTGAGTACCTGGACGACGTCACCCAAACTCCCAATTTGAACTGAGGATTGATCCGGGTCCGCTGACATGATGGACAATCCATCACCCACCAATAAATAGGTTTTACCCTTTTGCGCGGATGAAGGAATAGGAATAGAGAAGTTGTAGGACTCTCGGAGACCCTGAATGTTTTGAACAATCAGAGTAACTGGAAGAGAGGACCCTCTTTTGGCTCTAGACGTGAGAATACGTGCACCCACCACGGCGCTCAGATCCAGTCGCTCCTCAGCCTTGACGGTCAGAGAAATTCCTTCAAATTGGGGTTTTTCAAACGGATTAAAGCAGATGGACTGGAGAATCGCTCCCAAGTAATCCGAGAGTCTTCTGGAATTTAAGTCAGCTACAAAACTCTCAATCTGAATGGGAGGATAGCCGGTGAGCTTAATGTTTCCTTGGAGGCTCAAACTTTGAATTCCTAATCCTCGAATATTTGATTCCAAGGATTGGGACAAAACAGTGGCGGCAAAATAAGGAGTTAGTATGGGATGATCGATCATATTGAAGCTCAAATTTAAATTTTTCTTGCCTCCTAAATTAATTCCAAGTCTTAAGGGAATCATTTTGGACTCAGCTCCCAAGACGCCGCTCACTCCTGAATATCGATCGAGCCTCACAGATCCTATATTTTTTCCTGGGGCCGTTAATTTAAATGAAGAATTCAGATTGGAAACAACACCCAAGACGGATCCTGATCGCATGGGAACCTGAATCGAGCCAAGGTTGAAGAGCGGGTGTCCAAACATCAACAAGCGTTTACCTTGAATATAAGTGATAGTTCCAGCCGAAGAAACATCGAGGTCGCCTTCAACTAAGCTGACCACCACTGTGCCTCCGGGCTCGATCGGGCTTCCGATTTCCTGCCCTTCGACCATTTGGGATGAACTCGCATCTAGAAAGCGAACCCCGGACCCTTTCCAAAAGGATTGAGCCTCGGAAGAAAGTGGTGTCCCTGTGAGCACAAGACTAAAAGAATCTTGGCTTCCTTCGGGCCAAACTTCATTCAAGGGGATCATGGTTCCACTCAGCGCGGACTTCAAAACTTTGGGCGGATCTATTTTGGGAAGGATCAACGGAGTATTTTGAGCAGGTTGATCTGGGATCTCTAGAAGTTGATCCAGCATGTACTGAATTGGGGTGATCCCAGCGATAGGTTCTTTAGCAAAAGCAAAGCCCGAGCTGAGGGCCCCGATCATCTTTCCATTGATATAACAAGGGCTGCCGCTCATCCCCGCAAAAACGCCTCTCTCTTTCATTTCTGGGCCAAGGAGTTTGACTAAAATAGTTGAACGACCCGGAGAGGTATTTTTTTGAATGCCCAAGACTTCAAAATCAAACTTCTCTATCCTGGAGCCCAAAAAGACCGTTTTCCCTTGCCCCTTCATTCCGGGTTGAATTTCGGTGAGAGGCAGGATTCCTTGGGCTACCAATATCGAAGCATTGACCCAAAAAAAGGCTAACAGTATGAAAAAACGATACTTAGGCATGCTCAAGGGGAACCCGTCATTGTTTGTTCTTAGGGGAGGCTTTTATAACCTTTCTAGAATAACCCACAATCCCCGGTGTTTTTAATTGTAATAACGAGGTTAAATTCCCATAACAATGGGAGCATTTGCCTTAAAAGTGAAGTAGTATATTTAAATACCGGAGGAACTTATTATGCGTAAATCGCACCTTTCATCTACTGCCTTGATGGCGCTCATTGTGGCCTCGGCGGTTCCCGCTTATTCCCAAAGTGCTTTCTCTCAGGTTTTGGTTAGTGTCACAGACGCTCAAGGGAAGCCCCTTTCGGGTGTTGTGATTACCTTGCGCAGTGAAGAGACGGGTCAATTACGCACATCGAGAACTGAGAGTAATGGACTGTTTCAATTTGCGAATATGCCCGTAGGTCCTTATGTAGCCTCTGCTAGTAAAGATGGTTTTCAATCAGCTTCTGGCGTCAAACTCTACTTGAGCCTCAATGGGTCTAACCCTTTGAATATTCGATTAGCATCCGTCACTGAACGAACAGTAGAAGTTTTCTCTTCGGTTTCATCAGTTGATCCTAGTCGCAGTTCAGCAGCTACAATGATCTCTCCCGAAAACATGAACAACCTGCCTGTAGCGGGACGCTCTTTCTTAGATTTTGCAACCTTAACACCCCAAGTGATTGTCGAATCTGGTCGGGGTAATTTGGCCATTGCAGGACAACGTGGTGTTAACACTTCGGTGAACTTGGATGGTGCCGACAACAATGAATCCTTCTTTGGCGGCGCTGTGGGCGGGGCTGAAGGAAAGACCCCCTTTACCGTATCGATTGAAGCCGTTAGAGAATTTCAAGTGGTCACCGACGGAGCCTCTGCAGAATACGGTCGAATGGGAGGCGGATATATTAATGCCGTCACCAAATCTGGAACCAATGAATACACTGGAAGTCTTTTCTATTACAAACGTCCTCAGAATTTGGTAGCCCTTCGTCCTAGTTTTGGAGTGGCTGGATCGAATACCATTGCCGATTTTAAATCTATCCAACAAGGTTTTTCTTTTGGCGGTCCGCTCATCAAAGACAAATTATTCTTCTTCGTGGCCTATGATGGACAGCGTAAAACAACAACCAACAATTTTGCCTGGGGAACGAGTTCTCTTCCGCTTACTTTGGATCTAACCCAAGCATCTGATCAGGTACTAGCCTCTAAGGGAGGTAGTTACGCCGTCCCTGAAGATTCTAACGTCTTCTTTGCTCGCTTGGACTGGGTCGCCAACGCTGATAATACGTTCACCCTACGTTACAACAAGTCGGAATTCAAGGGACTTTACAACAACGGTTCAAACACTGCCTTTGAGACCACAACCCCGGATGTAGTGGATACGGAATCCCTAGTGGGCCAGTGGAATTGGACTCTTTCTTCCAATCTCCTCAGTGAATTCCGCGTGAGCCAATCGGGTAACAGCCTTCCACGCATTGCCAGAACCTCTATTCCTCGCGTATCTGTTAGTAATGTTGGGTCCTACGGCGGTAACAATTTCTTCCGTGAGTACGAGCAGGAACGTACGCAGGTACAAGAAACTATTACTTACGTTGCACCGAATTACACCATCAAATTCGGAGCTGATTTCAATAAGACCAGTATTTTTGAGATCTTTGCGGGAACAGCCAACGGTTCGTACAGTTTTAGTAACATTACGGACTTCAGAGCGGGTAATTGGAGCTCCTACGACCAACGTTTTGGTCTAGGCGGTCTCACCGCCCTCCAGTCGGGCTATTTTGATACGTCTGGACAAGAAGAAGCCTATTTTATCCAAGGTGACTTCAGGCTCAATAATGAATTAAAGTTGGGCGTAGGATTGCGACAGGACCAACAAAAGAATCCGAAATTCGCGATCGCTAACTTTGCTAATCCAACCACCACCACAGCTCCGTTAACTGCTCAGATTCCTGATAGCGTTTCGGAATCTCCTTTTGGCTGGCTCCCTTTGGATCCGCGACTCAGTTTGACGTGGACACCCAATTCTGATCAAGGTAAAACGGTTGTTCGACTCAATGCAGGACGCTACTCATCCAGAACCCCCGCGGTTTTCCAGTACCAGGTCTACACTGTCAACGGTGTCCGAGCTACTTCAATTCGTTTTACCTCCGCGAACCAAGCATCCTTGGTTGCCAGTTATCCAGGCTTTACACGAGGTACCTCTTTCAATTGGGCTAACCCCTATGCCTTCAGCAGCATGCCTGTTGGCTCTTCTGCCCCGAAGGGTGACATCTTTACGTTCGATCCAAACTTTAAGAATCCCATCACGGATCGCTTCAATATGAGTGTTGAAAAGGCTTATGACTCAGGATGGACCTTGGGTCTCAATACGGTCTATGCCCGCGCGAAGCAGCTTGAACGCCTCCAAGATATCAACTTAGGTACTCCTACCGTGGGATCAGACGGCCGCAAGGTATTCCCGAGCACACGACCCAATGCAAATTTTGGCAAAATGATGATGTATGTATCGGACGCTTCTGGCATCTATCAAGCTATCACTTTCAGTGCAAAGTTCGACAAGGCGGACAGCCCACTTTCGGGTCAGTTCTTCTACACTTGGAGTGCTAACCGAGATAATGATTCTAACGAACGTAACTTCTCTAGTTACGGAGTTCAGAATACCCAAGACCTGATGGCCGATTACAGTTATGCCGACACCGACCGTCGACATGTGTTTACCGGCTTCTTCAGTTACTTCCATGCTCCTTCTAAAGTCATGAGTGGTGTTAACGTTCGCTACTCCTCTGGTACCCCCTATTCAGCGACCGCTGGGTCCGACCTTAATGCGGATGGAATCAGTGGTAATGATCGCCTCTACTGGTATGGTGTGGACACGGGTCGCAACAGCCTCCGTCGTTCAAGTTACACCACGGTCGATCTAAAATTGAGCCGCGATTTTTCGCTGATGAATAACACCAAGTTAACTCTATCCGCTGAGGTCTTTGATCTCTTCAATCGAATGGATACCTTTAACTTCATTCGCGCTTTAAATGGAACGACCTATAATACCCCTTCCCCTTCCTCGACGGGTCAAACCCGACAAGTGCAACTGGGTGTTCGGTTAAGTTTCTAGAAGGATCTAGATTCTAAAAAAAGAGCGGCTTTGGCCGCTCTTTTTTTAGTTACGCTTAAGTACTATGAAGATACTCATGCTCGGTGACGTTTTTGGCGAACCCGGTAGAAAACTACTCGACACCCACCTTCTTTCCTTAAAAGAGGAGCTGGCCGTCGACTACGTTATTGTAAACGGAGAAAATGCAGCGCACGGAAAGGGTATTACTGAAGAAATTGCTAATCACTGGTTCGACCATTTGGGCGTTGACGTCATTACGACGGGTAACCATGCCTTCGACGTCAAGGGGATTGAAAAATACTTCGACCGTGAGCCACGAATCCTAAGGCCCCTCAATTACCCTCCCCACACCCCTGGCCAAGGCGCCTACACCCTACGTTCATCTTCTGCGGGACCCCTCTTGGTTCTCAATATTATGGGCCGAGTTCATATGCCACCCTGCGACGATCCCTTTCGTGCCTTTGATCAAGCCCTTGCCCATGCCGAGCCAGGGACGACGCTGGTGGATATGCACGCTGAAGCTACGAGTGAAATGCAGGCAATGGGTTGGCACGCAGATGGTCGGGCAGCGGCCGTTCTAGGGACCCATACCCACGTTCCCACCATGG
>Ga0208306_1000285_pt1 | contig 13409 bp, 10 predicted proteins | sample Colrivmet1449A02_FD_187632 | JGI IMG/M metagenome (GOLD analysis project Ga0208306, IMG submission 187632) | Estuarine microbial communities from the Columbia River estuary - metaG 1449A-02 (SPAdes) (version 2) | ecosystem: Environmental > Aquatic > Marine > Intertidal zone > Estuary | place... | reverse complement strand
GACTTCACCGGGTTTAAAAACACAACCAGAAAGTGTCATTCTTCTTAAAGCATCAGGAAGTTGATATTCTCCACTTTTCATGACCTTATTGTCAATCAAATAATCTAATTCTTTTTTTAATCTTGCGCCATCCTTAAAATAATAAACACCAATCATGGCTAAATCTGAGACAAATTCTTGAGGTTTTTCAATAAAATCAACTATTTCACCTGCAGCATTTAATTTGACAACTCCAAATGAACTTGGGTCTTCAATTTGCTTCACCCATAAAATTCCTTCGTCTGATGGTGAAATCTTGAAATCTGCACGAAATAAGGTGTCTGCAAATGCAACGACAACAGGGCCAACTAGTTTTTCTGAAGCGCAGAGAACAGCATGTGCTGTTCCTAAAGGTTCTTTTTGGTAATAAATAGATCCCTTTGCACCCAATTTTTCTGCTACTTGAAGTAATTCTTTCTCAACTTGATCGCCAAAATCGCCAATTACAAATGCAATTTCATCAATTTTATCTGCGCAAACTGCAGCAATATCCTCAACCAATCGATATACAATTGGCTTTCCGCCAACAGGAACTAATGGTTTTGGCAAAGTCAAGGTATGCGGCCGCAATCGACTTCCTCTTCCTGCCATTGGTACAATTATATTCATTTCATTTAGTTTAAACCAGTACTTCCAAATCCTCCTGCTCCACGTTCGGAATCATTTAAAACAGCAACCTCTGTTAATGAAACCTGCTCAACACGACAAAAAATTAATTGCGCAATTCTTTCTCCATCTTCGATACTTACCGCTTCGTTTGATAAATTCACTAAAATAACACCAATTTCTCCCCGGTAGTCTGCATCAATTGTTCCAGGAGTATTTAATACACTTATTCCCTTCTTCAATGCTAAACCACTTCTTGGTCTGACTTGGCATTCCAAACCATTTTCCATTTCTAAATATAGCCCTGTTTTTATCAAAACACGACCCAATGGTTCAATGTCAATCGTTGTCTCTATATCTGCACGAATATCCATGCCTGAGGCTCCTAAAGTTTCATACTTTGGGAGTGGATGCTTAGATTTATTCGTTATTTTAACAAACATAATTTATTTTAGTTTCAAAAGTATAAAAAACTTAGCTATGTGTCACTTCAGTTTGCTTGATTAATCAACAATGAATTGAATACAACTTTGAATAAGAATTAGAACGAGAAAAATTGAACTTTAGCGCTTTGTAGATTTTAATATTTTTAGAGCAATCAAACTGATACTTGAAATTACTATTAACTTTTTATTAGGGATGAAAGAGGATTTACATATTTACAGCAATTATTCACCGCGAATAAATTACCTTTGCATCTAGAATTAAGCATTTTAACCATATGAAAATTGAACAGATTTATACGCGGTGCTTGGCTCAGGGAGCTTATTATGTAAGTAGTGATGGAGAAGCTTTTATCATTGACCCCTTGAGAGAAACCGCTCCTTATATTGAGCGATTGGAGCAAGATAAGGTAAAACTAAAATACATTTTTGAAACACATTTTCATGCTGATTTTGTTTCAGGACATTTGGATTTGAGCCGAAAAACAAATGCTCCCATAATTTTTGGACCTAATGCTGCGCCCGAATTTGAATGCACAATTGCTGAAGATCAGCAGATTTTTGAAATTGGAAAAATACAGCTTAAGGTGCTTCATACGCCAGGGCATACGATGGAAAGTACTTGTTATTTACTTATCGATGAAAATGGGAAAAATACAGCGCTTTTTTCAGGCGACACCTTGTTTTTGGGAGATGTTGGTCGACCAGATTTAGCTCAAAAAGCAGCAGATATTACGCAAGATCAATTAGCGGGCATTCTCTATGATAGTTTAATGGAGAAAATAATGCCTCTTGAGGATGATATTATTGTTTATCCTGCTCATGGTGCGGGATCTGCATGCGGAAAAAATATGATGAAGGAAACGCTTGATACCTTAGGAAATCAAAAGAAGATGAATTATGCCCTAAATCAAGTGAATAAAGAATCCTTTGTTGCAGCAGTAACTGATGGGTTGCTGCCTCCTCCTGCTTATTTTGGTGCTAATGTAGCGATGAATAAAAAGGGCTACGAAAGTTTTGAAGTGGTAAAAGAAAAAGGGTTGAAGACCTTTTCTTGCGTTGATTTTCAAGCATTAGCAGATAGCACTGGGGCACTTATTCTTGATACACGGGACAGTAGTGATTTTCACAAAGGATTCATTCCTCAATCGATTAACATTGGCTTAAACGGTGAATTTGCACCTTGGGTTGGCGCAATGATTGGAGATGTAAAACAAGCTATTTTGGTGGTGGCAAAGCCTGGAACAGAAGAAGAAGTTATTACTCGCTTAAGTAGAGTTGGTTTTGATACTATTTTAGGTTTTCTTGATGGAGGTTTTGAAACATGGAAAAATTCAGGGAAAGAAATTGATCAAATTCATAGAATTAATAGCAGTGAATTTTCAGAAAAATTTATCCCTGAAAAATCTGTGGTAATTGACGTAAGAAAAGACACAGAATATGCCGCTAACCACGTTGCTGAAGCTTATAGTAAACCTTTGGCTTTTATAAATAATTGGATGAAAGATCTAAATAAAGAAGAGCATTTCTTTCTCCATTGTGCCGGTGGCTACAGAAGTATGATCGCTGCAAGTATTCTTCATAGCAGAGGGGTTCGGAATTTCACTGAAATTGATGGTGGCTTCACTGCAATTGCTAAAACAAGTATTCCAATAACTGATTATATCTGCCAAAGTAAAATACATGATTAAAGAAAAAAACCTTGAAACTAAACTTTAAAAGGTTTTTACAAGTTGGGCCAAAGGTCTGAATTATCGAACCTCATAAAAGAGGACATTGATCGTATTGCAAATGTTTATTTGGAATAAATTATTGGGTTTCTTTTAACGAAGAATTTAGAAGAAACTTTACCGACTTTACTACACCCTCCAATTATGGAAGATAATCTTTTCATTAAAATAAGATAAGATTATAAGTATGAAAGGCCAGTCTTATGTTTGATCAGCACTTGTGATAATCGCAACTAGCTTCTTTTTATTTGCGAATATAAATTAGTAAAATGATCGTAAGATAATTATATTTGGATTAAAGAAACCCAGAATTGTTGGAGAATTAAATAAATAATCAACGAGTTATTACTAAAGTTAAAGAAGACATTTATTTTTTAAATTTATCTAATATGCAAACATTAAATAGCAACCTCACTACACCAGTAAATCATCCAAATAACTTAAGAGGCTTTGTTAATAAAGACATATTAAAGAAGTTGAATCAAGTAAATACTATAAGGGGGATTTTTTCAATTGCTTCAGAATGGGCTTTAATTATTTTTGTTGCCTTTTTATGTGAAAGATATTTTAACTGGCCAGCGTACGTTTTAAGTGTTGTTTTTATTGGCGCTCGTTTATTGGCATTGGGGTTGATTATGCATGAATCTGTGCACAATCTTATTTCCAAAAACAAGACCCTAAATGATTTTGTGGCAGAGGTTTTTTGTGCATGGCCTTTATTTATATCCATGAGGTCATATCGCGTGAAACATTTAGCTCATCATAAATGGTTAAATACCGAAAATGACCCTGACTACGTGGCTAAAACTGATAACAATTGGCGCTTTCCGATGCATGTTTCTAAATTTATAAAATTAATTCTTATTCAATTGAGTGGCATTGGAATTTTTGAAACATTTAAAGTGATGTCAAGCAAACAAATTAAAAAAGCTAGAACCCCTATATGGTATCAGCTATCTAGAATATTATTTTACATTTTCATAATTACTTCCTTTATCTATTTTGATAAAGGGATGTTATTGGTGAAATATTGGATTGTCCCGTTTGCCACATGGACACAAGTTGCCAACCGCTTCAGAAGAATTGCCGAACATTCGGGTATTGAAGGAAGACAATTGGCTATGCAAACGCGCACCACTAAACATTCCTATTTAACGCGATTGCTTTTAGTACCTAAAAACATTTCCTATCACTGCGAGCATCATTTGTACCCTGGAATTCCCTGTTATAATTTACCCAAAGTGCACAATGAATTACTGAAGCATGAAGTAGTAAAAGAGAGTTTTTATGTTTCAAATACCTACATTGATGTTTTTAAAGATTGCATCATTTCAACTCAACATAATTCTAAATCAAACTAATGAGCACATTGCCTATTATTCCTGGTAGAGGGTTAGTCACCAATACTTCTACTCAAATGCGTTTAGATTTTTTAAAAGAACATGCATTGCCTTTTAAAAATTTAGCGAATTCATCTTTAGATATTTCTCAACTTCAAAATAATATTGAATCCTATATTGGCACAATAGAAATCCCTGTTGGTGTTGTTGGTCCTTTATTATTTAGTGGTGACACTCAAGACGAATTGGTGTATTGTGCCGCAGGTACCTTAGAAGGTGCTTTAGTAGCCAGTATGAATCGTGGTGCCAAAGCTTTGAGTTTAAGTGGAGGCTTTACTTCAAAAGTATTGTGGCAAAAAATGTGCAGAGCACCTTTATTTATTTTCTATAATGATAATGACGCCATTGTTTTTGTGGTTTTTGTTGAATCTATTTTTGAAAAAATTAAATCCATCACAATAAAATACTCAAATCATGCACAATTACTGAAAATTAAAACTATTCAACATGATAGGCATGTTCATTTAAAGTTTTTTTACAGCACAGGCGATGCAGCAGGGCAAAACATGACTACCACCTGCACCTGGCATGCCATGCTTTTTATTGTTGAAGAGTTTAAAGAGAAAACCGGCATTATTCCACAAGATTTTATTATTGAAGGAAATGGTGCTTCTGATAAAAAAGTATCACAATACAACATTCTCAAAGGACGGGGAATTCATGTAGTAGCCGAATGTTTTTTGAGTGAAAAAATTATTCACGAAGTTTTGCGTACCACTTCCGAAAAAATGGAAAACTGTTTTCATCCTTCACAAAAATTAGCCGAACAAGATGGAATGGCAGGATACAATATCAACTTGGCCAATGCTATTGCAGCAATTTTTGTGGCAACCGGGCAGGATTTGGCCTCGGTGCATGAATCAAGTATTGGTATTTTGAAGCTGGAGCGAAAAGATGATGGATTGTATTTACAACTCACCCTGCCTAATTTGGTAATAGGAACTGTTGGAGGTGGTACACATTTAACAAAGCAATCCGAAGCACTCGCTATGATGGGTTGTTTAGGAAGCGGAAAGGTAAATCGCTTTGCTCAATTGATTGCCGGATTTGCTCTCGGACTAGAAATTTCAACTTATGCTGCCATAGTTAGTGGTGAATTTGCCAAAGCCCATGAAAAACTGGGAAGAAACAAACCAGTAAAATGGTTGCTGAAGTCAGAACTAAGTCAGGATTTTCTTTTTAAATGCCTTAATTCCAAATACAGCAATTTAACTCTGGATTCCATAAAAGTGATTGATGAATCGCTTTTAGAAAATGGAATAATAACTAATGTTGCAGCAAAAATCAGCAAAAAACTAATGGGCTTTGTTACACTGCAATTCAACTATTGGAAAAACGATGAATTGCATACATTAAAGTTACTGCTAAAATCTAAAGCCAAAGATGAAGAGGTTATTAAAGGCATACACGTTATTGCAGCTTCTATTGATCCTAAACTTTCTGATTTAATTAAAGAATATAAAAACCATCTGGAGTACAGAAATTGCCATTTGAAAGAACTGGATATTTACACTTTTTTATATCATGAAAATTTCAAATATACTCCAAATTATTACGGCAAGCTTGTAAATGAAAGTCGTGAAATCTATTTTTTCCTTATGGAGTTTTTGGATTATTCTGAGATGAACATCGTCAATTCAGAGAATCATCCTGAACTATGGAAGAAAGATCATGTGATTAATATTTTAACTGTAATGTCAGGTTTTCACAGCAATCCTCGAACAAATGAAATAACGACTGTACAAGAATTTTTACCATGGAAGGCAATTCCGCTTTATGAAAAATTACTTGCGATAATCATTCATGAAAGAAGTGAATCATGTGATATTTCAAAAATAAAAGACATCATCAAAGGCATGCCTCATTGGAAAAATGAGGAGCATGAAATCAATATTCCTAAAGTAGTTATTCATAACGATTGCAATCCCCGGAACATCGCTATTCGTAAAAACGGAGAGGCTTGTATTTACGACTGGGAATTGGCAGTGATTGATTTTCCGAGCAGAGATGTGATTGAATTTTTAAGTTTTGTTTTACTTCCTGATTTTTCTGAAGAAGAAATGATGTTTTATTTGAATTACTATGCTGAATTAAATCTACTTTACAGTAAAGCAGAATGGATGAAAGCCTATCAATATTCTCTTAAAACCTATATAGCTACACGCGTCTCATTTTATGAAGTATCCGGCATTTTAATTAAATACGATTTCTCTAATAGAATTTTAAATGTTGCATTAAGAATGTTAGATCTATTAAAGGAAAGTGAATAATATATTTCAACATATCCTAATAGTAGTAGCCCCTTTGGTTCTTGCCAATACACTACATATGTTGCTGGTAAAGCGTTCGTGGCTTAACTTCATGAATATCCCTATTTCCGATAAACTCTTTGGCAGCAATAAAACTTGGAGAGGCTTTGTTTTTTTAACGGTGGTGAATGCATTTCTGGTTTTTTTGATGACTCAATTGTTTTCTATACCCATAAATAATTCGGCCTTATTGGGTGCAATTTTAGGTTTCACCTATCTCTTATTTGAATTACCCAATTCCTACATGAAAAGGAAATTGGGTGTGACTCCTGGCGCAAAGCATCAACAATATCGTTACTTTTTTAGCTGGGTAGATAAATCCGACTCTGCATTCGGGTTAAGTTTAGTGTATTGGCTCTTAGGCTATGTAGATTGGAAAATGGCAATACTCCTCTATTTTATTTGCAGCATCACACATATTATTTCCTCCCTTATTTTGGTGGGATTAAAAATCAAGTCCTCTTTTTAATGTATATAGAAAGTTTAGATAAGGTACTCAAAGAAAGCCACTCGGGAGCTAAAGCTTTTCATTTGTCAAAAATGAAAAGAGCTGGTTTTCTTGTTCCAACTGGATTTGTGATTAAAGTCTCTGCTTTTGAACATTTCTTTATAAAGAACAACAACTTAGATGATGCTTTTAAAACCGAACTGAACGAAGCTTCAAAAAGCATGGCTTCAAAAGGAATTATGGTAAGGAGCTCAGCTGTTGGTGAGGATGGTACAGATAACTCATTTGCTGGACAATTAGAATCTTTTCAAGCAGAAAATAATGTTGATGACATTATCGCTAAATTATTTCTATGTTGGAAATCCTATCAGAAAGAAAATGTAAACGTTTATCAAAATTCATCCGGAGTAAAACTCCAGGGAATGGCAGTCGTGTTACAAGAGCTAATTGATCCTGATTATGCAGGCGTGATTTTCTCTCGACATCCAATGAACGAAAAAGATATTTTAGTAGAATATATTGAAGGTCATGGTGAGCAATTGGTGAGTGGGAAAGTGAATCCCAAAAGTTTTACTTATTCTCGTTACAACAAAAGTTTTTCTGAAAAAATGCCTTTCTCTTTTGATCAAGGAATAGCGGTAGTAGAGCAACTAGAATTGCTGTATGAAAAAGCGTTAGATATTGAATGGGCAATAAAAGGAAAAGTATTCTATGTGTTGCAATCCCGACCGATTACAACTGCTTCAAAAAGCAAAAAGGTGTATTGGTCTAATACAAACGTTAACGAAAATTATCCAGATGCCATCACTCCCCTGCTCTATTCAATAGCCCGTGATGCGTATTACCACTATTTTAAAAATCTTTCTAAATTATTTCTAATTCCTTCTGAAAATATACAGGAACTTGAACATGCTTATGCCAATGTTATTTCTGTCCATGGCTGTAAGATGTATTACAATATGAGCAGTATTCATCAAATCATTTCAAACTCTCCTTTTTCAGAATTGCTGCTGAAGTCTTTTGACAATTTTGTAGGCTACACTAAAGACAAAAAAACTGAAATAAAAAAAGATAAAGGCAATAAATTACGCTTTCTTAAAGAAGCTGTTCGCTTTAATTATTCTTTAGAAAAAACAATACAAGATTTTGAAGCAAGAGCGAACAAATATCAGTTAGAAGTAGAAAATGCACTTACCTTAGAAGAGATAAAAGATTGCTTTCATCATTTCATTGAAATCCGCTTACATAGCTGGTACAAAGCGTCGCTGGCCGATTTTTTCGCAATGTTGTTTCATGGGTTCCTTGGTAAGTTTTGCGCTAAGTATTATACTGAAAATGCTGAAGGAATTCACAATCAGTTGATCCAATCCATTCCTGGTTTAATTAGCAGCGAACCTATTATACAGATGTATAAAATAAAAAGCGAATTGGTCAAAAACCCAGAAGTGTATGAAAAATTTAGGTCCATGGGTTCAGAAGAATTCTGGGAATGGATAAACATAGACCCGATTGCTCTTAGTGCTAAAAATAGCATTAATCAATATTTAATAAATTTCGGCTTCCGTTGTTCAGGTGAGTTAATGCTTACAAGTACAAATTACATTGAAGAACCTGCTAAATTCATTGACTTATTAAAGCAATATGAAAGCTTAGAAGACAGCAATCCTGAACTAATTATTGCTCAAAAAAGAAAAGAAAGCGAATTGGTTATTAAAACCTTCAAAAAAACTATTTGGAGAAAAAATGGCTTGAATTTTTTAAAATCAATAATTCATATTTTCTTTTTAAAAACTCAGATAAGATTGGCATCTAAAGGGATTTCTGCTCGAGAACGGGTTCGTTTAAAACAGGCAAGTTTATATTTCCAGTTTAAAAAAATCGTATCAAAATGTGGTGACGAATTACAAAAAAGAAGACTATTGAATGAATCTACAGATATTTTATTTCTTCGCTATCAAGAAATTATTGAATTGCTAAATTCTTCTACAATGCTTCCAAGTTCAATTAAAGAACAGGTCGAATTAAGCAAAAAGCATTTCCGAATACAATCGACATTAATTTATCCTGATGACTTTTTTAGTCACCAAGGCGAGTTTCCTTTACCTCAAGAATTACCAAATAATGACGCAAAATCAGGGAACTCTAACTTAAAAGGGTTGTGTGCTTGCGGAGGGATAATTAAGGGAAGAGTAATGGTCCTAAAATCAGTTATGGAAGCATCTAAATTACGAAAAGGAGATATTCTCGTTACCCGACAAACCGATCCGGGCTGGGTAGTAGTGTTTCCTTTAATTAGTGGTTTGATTGTAGAAAGAGGCGGAATGCTTTCACATGGCGCTATTGTTTCACGAGAGTTTGGAATTCCTGCAATTGTAGGTGTGGAAGGCGCAAGTAACAAATTGAAAGATGGTGATATCGTTGTTTTAAATGCATTCACCGGTGAAATTACGATTGTATATGAATAGTCTAGGTACATATTTTAATCAAAGAGTCAATATTAGGCTGTGGATTGTTGTTGCTGCAGTTTTAATCGCTTTGTCACTGAAGGATTTTTCTATTTCCTCTTTTGAGCTCTATAGTTTTCCATTCGTTCTATTTTTCTTACTTACCCTACGTTTGTATGATGACTTAGCTAGTTCAAAAATTGATCAGGGAAAAGAAAACAGATCCTACACAAATAGGGAAACAAAAAAAGAATTGCAATTATATTCAGTTTTGGCTCAGTTAATATTGCTGTTAACTCTTGCAATATTTGATATAAAACGAGCTTTATTTTTGCTGTTATTTTTCGTGGGGATTCATTTATTATATATCACTTTGTTTAACAAATCTAAGTTTCGATATTTTCTACCATTACTTAAATATCCATTTGTTGTTTATCTATTAAATTTTGATTTTTCCTTCCGTATTCTAGGAGTATATATAGCTTTTATTGTTTTTGAAATGCTGGAAGATCAATTATTTCCAGGATATCTATTGTCTAAGTACAATAGTACGAAACTTAATAAAAAAAATATACCATATTTGTTCATCCTATTTTTTCTAATTACTCACTTAATTCTAATTCTTTCATAATGTATAATCCTCTCGAAGAAATAAAGAAACTAAACAATCCACCGCGTTTTGTTTTTGAAAAGGTATCGTGTTATCTCTGCGGCAGCTTTGATTGCGAGAAATTCCTTGTAGGCGAAGATGACTTAACCGGCAAAGAGGGCGAGTTCCTGTATGTGAAATGTAAAAGTTGTTCTTTGGTATATCAAAATCCCCGGTTACCCGTTCAAGGAATCAAAGAATTTTATGATTCGGAATACATTGCACACAGAAAGAAAAAAGACTGGGGTATTTTAACACCTCTATATGAAAGGGCCATGAGCAAACACGATAGGGAGAAGGAAAAACTGGTTAAAAAATACTGCGATTTAAACGCCAACACCGAAATATTGGATGTAGGTTGTGCTGTAGGTACATTTTTACTTCACCTAAACAAAAAATACCAATGTAAGATCAGCGGTGTTGATTTTAAAGAAGACTTATCCTATCCCGACTTTGAAAAAATCACTTTCTATCAGGGTTTGTTCTACGAACAGAATATACCCACAAATAAATTTGATGTCGTAACCATGTGGCATTTCTTTGAACACGATTACGATCCTAACCAATCGCTGGAAATGGCTAAGAAAGTGTTGAAGCCCGGAGGCAAACTCATTATTGAAGTCCCTCGTTTGGATTCCGCTACATTCAAATGGTTTAAAAATAAATGGCCGGGTGTTCAGGCTCCGCAGCACACAGCTTTATATGACAAAAAATGTTTTTTGGAAATGCTTAAAAAAAACAATTTAATTGTGGAAGAGTATCTTCCTTATGGCGCTTTTCCAGCCTATTTCTATATTTTTACGGGGACTTATTTCAAAACAATCGGCAAGGGATTGAATTTGAATAAAATTATATTTCCGTATTTCCTCGGACAGTTTTTATTAGCGCCCCTGTTGTGGTTTCAAAAAAAGTTAAATCTATCTATGCAAACAGTTGTATGTCGACTTCCTTAAAAAATATTTATCAGGTTGTAATTGTTTTTACCCTAATGACCATAACGGGCTCTATAGCATTAATACTTAGGTTGGTTTCTTTTGGATTATTAACCAATTTTAATCGCAAATATTTTATTGCTTATTCATCAAAAATCACGATGTGGCTAGTGGGCATTAAATTGGATTTACCCAAAGAAAATCCAATCCGGGAAGGCAATTATTTCATCACCTTTAACCATAATTCTTATCTAGATGTTTTTGCGCTAACGGCCCTCGGCTATACAAATACTGTTTTTTTACTTTCGGAAATAACTTTAAAAATTATTCCCCTTACCATATCGGCACTAAGTATCGGAATAATGTACATTCCACAAAAAAAACACTTAGCGCGCAGAATGAAATTTTTCATTAACCTTGAAAAGAAGATCATAGCAAAGAAAATAAATATAATTGGGGCTTCAGAAGGAGTGCACCTTCAACATCATGGTATCGACAAGTTCAACCGAGGTATTTACCATATGTCCAAACTTTGCAACCTAAGTATCATTCCCCTGTTTATCAATGTCCCTAAAGAATCCAATCCATTTAGCAAATACAAGTATTTTAAAAGAGGAATCATAAAAGTTGAAATCCTCAATACAGTGAGTCCTAGCAAATGGGAGATTGAAAATTTAGATTTTCATGTGCAAGAAATGCGTGAGATTTACGTGAAAAAGTTCAATGAAACACATATAGAAAAAATACAACTATGAGTAAACCCAATCCTATAAAAGAATTTAAGCCAAGTAACTCAATGGGGTTTTTGCATTTATTTTCGCCCTTAATTTTTGTTGCGATCGGACTCCATTTATCACTAACCAATACTTTTGGGTGGCAATTTATTCTAGGACAAATTTCATTATCCATTTTCTTTTTTCAGTGCTTTATTTTGCTGCATGAAACTGGACATTTTAGTTATTTCCGTTCAAAATTACTCAATCGTATTTTCGGAAATATTTTTGCCCTTTTGTCTTTTATTCCATTTACAAGTTGGGTGGCTATTCATAATCTGCACCACAAATGGACTGGCTATCGAGATAAAGACCCAACCACTGAGGGAACAGTTTCACCCAAGTTCAGTACTCCCTTAAAATTACTGGTCAATTTTTCCTGGCTCTTTTTTATTCCTGTTTTTACAGTAGGTTACCGAATTGGTAATTACTGGAATTTAAAAAAATTAAAAAAACATTTGCCCGAAAGAAAATTGAATGGCATCTATCTCAACATTACGATACAAATTATACTGTATATTTTCTTTTTTTATCTATTTGGTAGTTGGATTCTAGGGCATCTGCTCCCCGCTTATATCTTAAGTTTAATGATTAGTGATCTCTTTATTTTGAGTCAGCACTCTCATATTGAGATCCCCTTGTCTGATGGAAATCCTGTAAAGCCCATCCGTTTTTCTGAACAAATTCAATATACCAGAAGTATTTCATTATTCAAAAATGTAGGAAGTTATATTTATTTTAATTTTAATTTACATGAATTGCATCATGCCTATCCTATTTTACCGGCATATTATTTAGATAAAATACACTTGGAAATGCCCAATACCGTGAGTTTTATTAATTATATCAAAGATGCTAAAAGGATGAAGGGAATTGATTTCATTTTTAACACATCGAAAAAACAAATTGGCAAATAATGACTAAAGATAAAATAGTGGCTTTGTATCAGAAGAGCTTGATTTAAAAAAGTAAGACTTTGAATAACAGCACCTTAAAATTTATTTTTTTACCTCATTTTAGTAGTTTTAACCAAAAAAAACATAAACCATAAAAAAACCCAGTAAAGTACTATCTATACTGGGTTTTTAAGTGTTGACCCACTAGGGCTCGAACCTAGACTCTTCTGTACCAAAAACAGACGTGTTGCCAGTTACACCATGGGTCAATCAAATTTGGAGAAAACTCCAATTGAGGTGGCAAATTTAAGAACAAATTTTAAATTTTTGAAACTTTCCGGAAAAATAATTGATGTCATGAATTGTTATCCTTACTAAAAATGACTATTTTGAGAATTAATATTCTTAATTTCGCTGTTGAATAACTATTAGAAAATTAAATAAAATGACAAATTACGCACGTTGGAATACAATTTTAGGTTGGGGAGTTTTTTTAGTTGCTTCAATGGTTTATCTATTGACCCTAGAATCTACGGTAAGCTTATGGGATTGCGGAGAATATATCACTGCAGCATATAAATTAGAAGTTGGTCACCCTCCTGGCGCTCCATTATTTATGGTTTTAGGAAGACTTTTTTCCTTTTTTGCTGCTCCAGAAAATGTAGCAGTATGGATAAATCGCTTATCCGCTTTCTCTAGCTCTTTTACCATTTTATTTATGTTTTGGTCCTTGACCTTGT
>Ga0208306_1000280_pt1 | contig 13469 bp, 10 predicted proteins | sample Colrivmet1449A02_FD_187632 | JGI IMG/M metagenome (GOLD analysis project Ga0208306, IMG submission 187632) | Estuarine microbial communities from the Columbia River estuary - metaG 1449A-02 (SPAdes) (version 2) | ecosystem: Environmental > Aquatic > Marine > Intertidal zone > Estuary | place... | reverse complement strand
CCACGAATGGTCGCCGAACAGGGTATCCGATTCCATTGCTAGAGCTGCGCTGCCAGACGAGTACCCTGATTAATCGCGCGCTTGGCGTCAAGCTCTGACGCAATATCCGCGCCGCCAATTAAGTGGTGAGGAATGGTTAAGCCTTTTGTCAGTTCACGCAGAGGGTCTTGGCCGGCACAGATAATAATATTGTCCACATCAAGCACCTTTGTCTCACCGCCAACCGTAAGGTGCAGGCCGGCATCGTCTATCTTCTCATAATCACAGCTCGGCATCATACGTACACCTTTCATGACCAGACCAGCGCGGTGAATCCAGCCAGTTGTCTTGCCCAGTCCAGAGCCCACTTTTGAGCTCTTGCGCTGCAGTAAATAAACTTCGCGAGGGGATGGCTCCGGCTGAGCCTTGACACCTTCGATGCCTGAGCGCGAGCCAAAGGTCATATCGATACCCCATTCTTTCATAAACGCTGGAATATTGAGGCTGCTGGCCTCACCGCTGTGGGTCAAGTATTCCGCCACGTCAAAGCCAATTCCACCCGCGCCGATAATGGCCACTTTCTTACCAACCGGTTTTTTCGCGCCAATCACATCGAGGTAACTCATCACCTTGGGGTGATCGATGCCAGCGATGTCAGGCGTGCGCGGCGCAATGCCGGTGGCGATCACTACCTCATCAAAACCGCCGCTGTTGAGCTGCTCTGCGGTGACGCGCTGATTCAGGTGCAGAGTAATGCCGAGCAGTTCGATTTGACGGCCGTAATAGCGCAGTGTTTCGCTGAACTCTTCTTTGCCCGGAATCTGTTTGGCAATATTAAATTGCCCGCCAATTTCACTGGCGCTGTCGAACAGACTCACCTCATGACCCCGTGTTGCCAGTGTTGTTGCCGCAGACAGACCGGCAGGTCCGGCACCGACAACAGCGACTCTTTTCTTGGCAGTTGTTGGAATAATGTTGAGTTGTGTTTCATGGCAGGCGCGGGGATTGACGAGACAGCTTGTCATGACACCGCCGAAAACATGGTCCAAACAGGCCTGATTACAGCCAATGCAGGTATTAATTTCATCAGCGCGATTTTCCTGCGCTTTTAACACAAACTCTGGGTCAGCTAAGAATGGGCGCGCCATGGATACCATGTCAGCGTCGCCACGGGCCAGCACAGCCTCTGCAACGTCTGGTGTGTTAATGCGATTCGACGTAATAACCGGCACCGAAAGGGATTTTCTAAAATGTGCCGTCACCCATGTAAATGCCGCTCTTGGCACTTTTGTCGCAATCGTTGGGATTTGCGCTTCGTGCCAGCCGATACCGGTGTTAATAATCGTTGCGCCGGCTTTTTCCACCGCTTGACCGAGCTGAATCACTTCCTCCGCGGTGCTGCCGCCCTCAACCAAATCGAGCATTGAGAGGCGGAAGATAATAATGAAATGCTTGCCAACGGCTTCGCGAACTCTGCGGACTACTTCAATCGGCAGACGGATGCGATTCTCATAGCTTCCACCCCAATCATCGTCGCGCTGATTGGTTCGCGCAGCGATAAACTGGTTTAAGAAATAACCTTCAGAACCCATTATCTCAACCCCGTCATAGCCCGCCTTTTGCGCCTGTAGTGAGGTGAAGACAAAATCATCGATCTGTTTGTAAACTTCAGCGTCAGTGAGAGCTCGTGGCGTGAATGGATTGATAGGCGCCTTAATCGCCGAGGGCGCCACTTGGTCGGGCGAATAGGCGTAGCGGCCCGTGTGGAGAATCTGCAAACAAATTTTGCCATCGTGTTCGTGCACTGCATCGGTGATTTGTCGATGCCCAGCGATATCGTCATCGCTGACTAATTTTTTCGTGTTTGGGTGTGTGCCGCCCTCGGTATTTGGACCAATACCCCCAGTCACAATAAGGCCCACGCCACCTTTGGCCCTCTCGCCAAAGTACGCTGCCATACGCTCGTGGCCATCTTCCACTTCCTCTAGGCCGGTGTGCATCGAACCCATTAATACGCGGTTCTTGAGCGTGGTAAAGCCCAAATCTAACGGGGCGAGTAGGTGAGGGTAGGTGTTGTGTGGCATAACATTCTCCAAAGATGGATTATTTTTATAGGTTTTTTCTGTCGAAGGTCTTACGGCGCTCAGAGCGCCAGCAGATCGTTAAAGTGAGGCTCACACATTTCTTTGCCAGACTCTACGGTTTCCATTACATCCTTTATTTGCAGCATGCTTAACCCTATCACTGATATTGCTGTCACGGCTGCCGTTAAGCATTTCCGACGTGTCATCAACAGCGCCATTAACGGCTACTGGGCGTTTTTTTTGCAATTGGCTACCTTTAAATAGTGTTAGCACCGCCAACCGATCTTAGGTTGTGGCTGTGTTCTTGTTATAAATCTACAGGTTTAAAAACTATAGCTCTTAAAATCGGTGCGCCTGACAGTTCTGCAATGCACCGTTTTTGGCGACGAAATGGCAGGTTAAGGGGTAATTTTGACACTGTCAAGATACGTTGATACATTGCCGGTATGAGAGCATCAACGTCCATCGAAACTTCACGTTCAAGTTACCACCACGGCGACTTGCGCGCCGCACTGTTGGCTGCCGCGCGGGATATGATCGCGGAGGCGGGGATTGAGGGTTTGTCGCTGCGCAAGCTCGCCGAGCGCGCGGGTGTCTCGCGCACAGCGCCATACCATCACTTTCAGGACAAGAATGATTTGCTCTGCGCCATTGCTGCCGAGGGGTTTCAGCGCAGACACCGAGAGGCGATTGCCTCGTTCAATGATCCCAGTAAGACGCAAAGGGAAAAATTTGAAGCCTATATCTGCGATTACATTCGCTTTGCTGTTGAGAGCCCAGAACAGTATGAGTTGATGTTTGGGCGCAGTATATGGAAGCAGAAAAACAGCACTCAAGAGCTGCGCGACGTGGCGTATCCCTGTTTTCAGCACAGCGTCGACATGATCCGCTGTTGGCAGGAGTGCGGGCTGCTGTCGAAGGACGATAACCCTCTGCGCACATCTCAAGTTATCTGGGGCGCTGTGCATGGAATAGCTAAGTTGTGGATAGATGGTATCTACACAGACGACGGCCAAATTGAGGCCGTGGCGCTCTGCGCAGTTAATATTTTTATTAATAAAGCGCCATAACTAACTGTTTTTCAATGTGTTATTTTTTCTGCTTTCCCTTAATATTTTTGACTCCCTCCCGCCGCTAGGTAACTTGTTGATTTCTTGCGAAAAATCAAGTTTTTAACCCCGCTTATTTTTTGACAATTCCAAAAATGAGAACTACGTTTAGTTGGCCTGTTAAGCAGTTATGTTTTTAAGTTCCAAAATTTGGATTTGGTCGCATTTACTTGTGTTCTGGGTACCTAGATTGTAGGTACGGGAATCTTCAGGTAGTCATGCGGAATATTAGTTTCAGGAGTTTGAGGAGTACGTTATGAAAATGAGTTATCGAAAATTACTGCAGTCATTCGCAGGCTTAGTGTTGTTGTCATCAGCCAGTTTTTCAATGGCTGCCACCTACGATTATGATTTTGATGCAGACGAAGCTGAGCGCGGCGCACAGCCATTGAACTTTGGCGATCTAAACGTCTACGGCTATAAAAATGGCGTTGAGGCAAATGCCTATTTAGATAGCGGTGTCAAAGCAGGTATCGGCGTTTGTGGAAAGTTGCTCAGCGAACAGCAGGGCACCAACTGGTGTAATCCTGCCAGCGATGACAACCTACAGGCAAACGAAGTTCTGAAGTTTGTCTTTGATGCAGCTAAAAAAGTGTCTGTGGTTGGCATCAATGGTCCGCACATTTCTGCCAATGGTCAGTGGGTGCGAATTTGGACTGACACCCAGGGTTGGGATCTGCTTCAAGTAGCGTCAGACAAAATCACACTGGGTTTTTACCTGACCACGCTAAAAGTATTTGGAACCATGACTGGTGCTATGGCTGAGAAGTATGGCAGAGGAACAACGACTGATCTTTACGTTGCCGGAATTAACGAAGTGCCTATTCCTGCCGCTGTTTGGTTGTTCGGTTCTGCGTTGCTAGGTCTTGCAGGCCTGCGTCGTCGCAAAATCGCAGCCTAACGCATTCTGAGCGGTCGGCAAGGAGCCTTTCCGCGAGGAATAAAAAACCCCAGCTTTTGGCTGGGGTTTTTTTGTCTTACGTTTTTTTCGAGCTTTATTCTTCTAGCATTTCGTCAATTGCGTCAGACGTTTCTTCAACAGCGCCCTCTGCAGCTTCTTCTAAAGTCTCCATCACTTCGCCTACAGCTTCTTGTGCGTCGCTAGCGGCTTGCTCAACAGCGTCGCTCATCGTTGCTTCTTCAACAGCAGGTGCGGTGGACTCTGCGGCATCGCGATCGCAAGCACTCAGTCCAATAGTTGCCAGCATGGCGATTAATAAAGCGTTGTACTTCTTCATATGTCTACTCCTTTCCAGATTTTGTAATTGATTGCCAAATTTTTTGAACCAAGCATCACGGTTAGCTAAAGCTCAGCTAAAGCATAGTCTAACGCGTTACCAGCGTGAAGCCCATTTCAGAAAAATAACTGGCGCAGCTGCAGCGTGAAGTCCGATTTAAAGGGTTAATTTAATTGATGGCGTTATTCTGGTTGGAATTAGTTGCCGATCCAGATGCGCTGTGGCAAACTTCACGCCGCTTTTAAAGGGGGTCTCGATCATCTGAGATGCCGTGCTAAAAGAAGCTTTAAAAGCCCGTTTTATGCGAAAGTGGCGGAATTGGTAGACGCACTGGATTTAGGTTCCAGCGCCGCAAGGTGTGGGGGTTCGAGTCCCCCCTTTCGCACCATTTATTAAGTGATATCAAGAGGCAAATCCATGCAGGTTTCCATTGAGTCAAGTACAGGTCTTGAGCGTCAGCTGAAGATTGGTGTGCCTGCCGAACGTGTTGAAAAAGAAGTTACCGAACGTCTTGAGAAGGCGACTAAAACAGTCAAAATCAAAGGCTTTCGCAAAGGAAAGGTCCCCTTAAAGGTTGTTAAACAGCAATTCGGCAAGGGCGTTCGCCAAGAAGTTGTTGGTGAGATTATCAATTCAACCTTCTATGAAGCGATCCGACAGGAAGACCTTCGTCCAGTAGGGCAGCCTCGTATCGATGAGTTGAAAGACACTGAAGGCGCCGATCTCGAATATTTAGCGATTTTCGAAGTCTACCCCGAGCTAACATTGGCTGACCTAAGCAAAGTGAAAATTACTCGCCCGGTCACCGACCTTACGGACGCAGATGTCGAGACCATGATTGACGTGTTGCGCAAGCAGCAGGCCAAGTTTGAAGCGGTAGATACGCCTGCTGAAGACGGCTCACGTGTAAATATCGACTACGTTGGCACCAAGGGTGGAGAAGAGTTTGCCGGCGGCAAGGCAGCGGGCCAGACCTTGGTCTTGGGCTCGAACAGCATGATTCCTGGCTTCGAAGACGGATTAATTGGTCTGAAAGCTGGCGACACTAAGACGCTAAAGCTTAAGTTTCCGAAAGATTATCACGCCGAAGAACTCAAGGGCGCGAAAGTAGAGTTTGCCGTGACTGTCAATGCAGTTGAAGTGCAGACGCTACCTGAGATGAACGACGATTTCTTCAAGCTTTATGGCGTTAATGAAGGCGGCGAAGAAAAATTCCGTGAAGACGTCAAAAACAACATGGAACGCGAGCTGCGCAATGCAATCCGTAACAAAGTCAAAAACCGCGTAATGAATCAGTTGTTTGACCTCAATAAGGTTGAGTTGCCAAGTGCCTTGGTTGCCAATGAAATAATCCAGCTCAAGCAGCAGATGGTTCAGCAGTTTGGTGGTGGTCGTCAGATTGATCTGAGCATGTTGCCGGACGATATGTTCAGGGACAAGGCCAAGCGCCGTGCAGCCCTAGGTGTTATTGTGTCTGAAATCATTAAAGTTGAAGCGCTTACACCCGATGAAGATCGTGTGCGTGAGCGAATTAATGAAATAGCATCCACATACGAGCAGCCAAAAGAAGTGGTTGACTACTACTACAGCCAGCAGGAACTGTTAAGCTCCGTCGAAGCTGTGGTCTTAGAAGATCAGGTCACTGAACTGGTGCTGTCAAAAGCGAAGGTCAAGCAGGAAGAGCTGTCCTATGAAGACGCAGTAAAGCCAGATCCTGAGCCGGGCACAGAGGCCGAGTAATTTCCTCTAGAACGAGTGTCAGTGACTTTATGGTGGATCCAAAAAGTCACTGACAAGCGTATACCGGCCTGTATTGTCATGCATTAAGTGCATTAATAGAGAAAATAGCGAGGAAGCGATGAATTTTCAGCAATCAAGTGCCGGTCTTATTCAGGATCCACAGGCCAGCGGTTTAGTGCCAATGGTGGTAGAGCAGACGTCGCGCGGAGAAAGAGCCTACGATATCTACTCGCGCCTTCTCAAAGAGCGCGTTATCTTTATGGTCGGTCAAGTGGAAGATCATATGGCCAATCTTATCGTGGCGCAGATGCTCTTCTTAGAATCCGAAAATCCAGACAAAGATATACATCTTTATATCAATTCTCCCGGCGGCTCTGTCACTGCTGGCCTCTCGATATACGATACCATGCAGTTTATCAAACCTGATGTGAGCACTATTTGTATCGGTCAGGCCGCGAGCATGGGCGCCTTTTTGTTAGCGGCTGGCGCGAAGGGCAAGCGCTACGCACTGCCCAACTCACGCACCATGATTCACCAGCCAAGTGGCGGTGCGCAGGGTCAAGCGACGGATATTCACATCCAATCGCAAGAAATTCTTAAAGTTAAAGCGCGTTTGAACGATATTATGGCTAAGCACACTGGCCAGACCGTTAAAAAGATCGCCGAAGACACAGAGCGCGATAATTTTATGAGTGCAGAAGAGTCAAAGGCCTACGGTTTGGTTGATGAGGTTCTGGACAAGCGCTAGTCTAGCCATTAGGCTTTAACGCAAACACTTTAAAGTTCTAGCCATACGGATTGTTTTAGAGCGGGTTAATGGATTTTCTGGAGAGAGACTATGAGCGACAGTGACACGTTAGGAGAAGGCGGAAAGCTCCTCTTCTGTTCATTCTGTGGGAAAAACCAGAATGAAGTGCGGCGCTTGATTGCAGGGCCTTCGGTATACATCTGCGACGAGTGCGTCGATCTTTGCAATGACATCATTACAGAGGAAGCGGTTGTCGCTGACGCCAAAGAGGGCAGTGATCGGTTACCTGTCCCCTCCGACATCAAAGGCAATCTCGACGAATACGTTGTCGGTCAAGAGCGCGCCAAACGAATACTTTCTGTTGCCGTTTACAACCACTACAAGCGACTACAGGTAAGTCAGTCTGGCAAAAATAATACTGGCGTGGAACTCGGCAAAAGCAATATTCTGCTGATAGGCCCCACCGGTAGTGGTAAAACACTGCTCGCCGAAACCCTCGCTAGAATGCTCGATGTTCCCTTTACTATTGCCGACGCGACAACGCTGACCGAAGCCGGCTATGTGGGCGAAGACGTCGAAAATATTATCCAAAAGTTGTTGCAGAAGTGCGACTACGACGTAGAAAAAGCCCAGCGTGGTATCGTTTATATCGACGAGATTGACAAGATCTCGCGCAAGTCAGACAACCCCTCGATTACCCGCGACGTGTCTGGTGAAGGCGTGCAGCAGGCTCTTCTCAAATTAATTGAGGGCACTGTAGCGTCGGTTCCGCCTCAGGGTGGGCGCAAGCACCCGCAGCAAGAGTTTCTTCAAGTAGACACCTCCAATATTCTGTTTATTTGTGGTGGCGCCTTTGCAGGTTTGGAAAAAGTCATTCGCGATCGCTCTGAAAAGGGTGGGATTGGCTTTAAGGCTGAGGTGAATAGCAAATCCTCACAAAAATCTATTGGTGAAACGCTGTTAGATGTCCAGCCGAGCGATCTGATTGGCTATGGATTAATCCCCGAATTCATAGGCCGTCTCCCAGTGGTAGCCACGTTGCAAGAATTGGACCGTGAAGCATTGGTTAATATTCTGATTGAGCCCAAAAATGCTCTAGTTAAGCAGTATCAGGCGCTGTTCGGGATGGAAGGAGTGGAGCTGGATCTACGCAAAGATGCGCTGGATGCGGTTGCTGACAAAGCCATAGAGCGCAAAACTGGTGCTCGAGGCCTGCGCTCAATTCTCGAGACAGTTCTGCTCGATACGATGTACATGATCCCCTCTGATCCCAGCGTGGTGAAAGTGGTGGTTGATGCTGCCGTGATCAATGGCGAAAACGAGCCTCTGTTGGTTCACGAGCAGACTGATCAGAAACTGGTGGGTGATGAAGGCTAAGCTTTCCCATCTTTAAGCGTTCAAGGGCGACGAGAGTCGCCTTTTTATTGTCTGCTGTTTATTGTCTGCTTTTTATTGCCTGCTATCCTTTTATTGTCGGTTAACTGCGCATGCCGGTCACCGCGCGGCACAGTCTCATTTTGAGAATTAAGTAACGTTTACGCTTGTTTTTATTTTGTGCGTCCCAATATACAAGAGTAGTGTATTCATTGGCGCTAATGTTTATGGGTGTGAATCAATTGACGACTCACACCGTACTTGTGTTGAATCACAGTTGTTCAGAAACATTACCGCCCACGATCCAGACTTAACCAGAGGTAATCATGGCAGCAAAACCAATTGATCCCGTCTCTGCAACCTATCCGCTGTTACCTTTGCGCGATGTCGTTGTTTATCCACACATGGTGGTACCGCTGTTTGTCGGTCGCGAAAAGTCCATATTGGCACTGGAAGAGGCCATGGCGACAAATAAAGAAATCGTTCTAGTGGCTCAGAAGCATCCCTCCGAAGATAACCCAACCCTTGATGATCTCTACGCTGTAGGCACGTTAGCGACGATTTTACAGCTTTTGAAACTGCCTGATGGCACGCTAAAAGTATTGGTTGAAGGTATCGGTCGAGTGAGCCTCACCAACGTGCGTGAAGGCGATGATTTTATTCAAACCCAAGTGGAGGAGCTCTCTACCGGCGCGATAGAACCACGTGAGTCAGATGTGATTACCCGTGCAGCCGTCTCTCTGTTTGAGCAGTATGTCAATTTAAGCAAAAAAATACCGGCAGAGGTGATTGCCACTGTGTCGGGTATTGACGACCCAAATCGGCTCGCCGACACCATTGCTGCCCACATGACCCTGAGTTTGGCGCAAAAGCAAGATGTGTTGGAAGTGGCGAATCTCACCGAGCGATTCGAACATCTCATGGGTTTGATGGAATCCGAGATTGATCTCTTTCAAATCGAGCAGAGAATTCGCGGGCGCGTGAAAAAGCAAATGGAGAAGAGCCAGCGCGAGTATTATTTGAATGAACAGATAAAAGCGATTCAAAAAGAGCTGGGCGACAATGACGAAGCAGGCTCAGAGCTCGACCAACTCGAGAAAAAAATCGAAGACGTGAAAATGCCCAAAGCAGCGCTGGAAAAGGCGCGTGCTGAGCTGGCCAAATTAAAGTTGATGTCGCCAATGTCAGCCGAGGCGTCAGTTTTGCGCACCTATATCGACTGGATGGTTGGTATGCCGTGGAGTAAGCGCAGTCGTGTCAAACACAACTTGATTGAAGCGCAGACCACCCTTGACCAAGACCATTATGGCCTTGAAGAGGTGAAAGAGCGGATTTTAGAGTTTCTTGCGGTGCAGCAGCGAGTCAAGAAACTAAAAGGCCCCGTGCTGTGTTTGGTTGGCCCACCCGGCGTCGGCAAAACATCCTTGGGCGAATCCATTGCCCGCGCAACAGGGCGTGAGTTTGTCCGTATGAGCTTAGGCGGCGTTCGCGATGAGGCAGAGATTCGTGGTCATCGCAGAACCTATATTGGCTCTCTACCCGGCAAAATCGTTCAAAAACTCTCCAAAGTGAAGGTCAAGAATCCACTCTTTTTGTTGGACGAAATCGACAAGATGGGCATGGATCAGCGTGGCGATCCTGCGTCCGCATTGCTTGAGGTCTTGGATCCAGAACAAAATCACACCTTCAATGATCACTATCTTGAGGTTGACTTCGATCTCTCTGAGGTAATGTTTATCTGTACTGCCAACTCGATGAATATTCCAGGGCCGCTGCTCGACCGCATGGAAGTCATTCGAATTCCTGGGTACACAGAGGGTGAAAAAGTCGCGATTGCCGAAAAGTATTTGGTGAAAAAGCAATGCAAGGCCAACGGGCTCAAAGAAGGCGAGCTAGAAATAAGCCAAGACGCGCTGCGCGATACTATTCGCTATTACACCCGCGAGGCTGGCGTGCGCGGACTAGATCGCGATATTGCTAAAATATGCCGCAAAACGGTTACGCAGCACATTCGCAACAATACCTCGAGCACAGAAAAAGTAGGGTCTGAACATTTAGAAGATATGCTTGGCGTGCGACGTTTTGATTATGGCCGCGCAGAGGCTGAAAATCAGGTAGGGCAGGTCACAGGGCTAGCATGGACACAGGTTGGCGGCGAATTGTTGACCATCGAGTCTGCCGCCATGCCCGGTAAAGGGCGCATCATTAAAACCGGTTCTCTGGGTGATGTGATGCAGGAATCGATTCAGGCTGCCTTAACCGTGGTCAGAAGTCGTGCAAAATCCCTCGGTATTCGCAAAGACATCTTCCAAGAGCGCGATCTACACATTCACGTTCCTGAAGGTGCGACGCCCAAAGACGGCCCTTCAGCCGGTGTGGGGATGTGTACTGCCTTAGTCTCGGTTTTGACCGGCATACCCGTCCGGGCGAACGTCGCCATGACCGGCGAGATCACCCTGCGAGGGCAAGTCTTGAAGATAGGGGGGTTGAAGGAAAAACTCCTCGCCGCCCACCGCGGAGGTATCACCACTGTTATCATTCCAGACGATAATGGTAGTGATTTGAAGGAGATACCAGACAATATTAAAGCGGACCTCAACATCTGTCGCGTCAAATGGATTGACGAGGTGTTGGCGATCGCGTTGGAGAGCACACCTGAATCGCTGAGTGAAGAAGAATTTAATCGCAGTAGTGTGTCCAACAGTAGTGATCTTTCTGCCGCTAGGCCAAGTACTCACTAGCATTAAAGAAATTAGCCATTTAGTTAATCGAAGCTTGACCCGCTAAATGGCTATTGGTATAACGTACGCACGATTGTGCTGAAGACCGCTTGTTTACGCTGTTTGGACTCTTCAAAGCCTTTCTATTTGACTAGGAATAACTAACTCCAAAAAAGGGGAATACCGTGAATAAATCTGAACTAATTGACGCAATCGCTGCTGGCGCAGACATCTCTAAAGCTTCTGCAGGACGTGCACTTGATTCTGCTCTGTCTGCAGTAGCAGGTTCTTTGAAGAATGGTGACCAAGTTTCATTGGTTGGCTTTGGTACTTTCGCTGTTAAGCACCGCGCAGCGCGCACTGGTCGCAATCCACAGACTGGCGCAGAAATCCAGATCAAAGCTGCCAACGTGCCCAGCTTCAAAGCTGGCAAGGCACTGAAGGATGCAGTGAATTAATTTGTTATTGAATTAATATCGCTTAGAAGGCGCATCGGTGATGCGCCTTTTTTAATTAGAGTCACTACTGTATTAGGGAACGGATAATGTTAGACAGCTTTAGACATAATATGAAAGGTATAGCGTTTGGTATCGTTATTTTAATCGCTATAGTTTTTGCGTTTTCTGGGATCGGTTCTTTAAACGTCTCTGGAACTGCTGTCCAAACGGCCGTAGAAGTAAATGGTGAGCCTGTGTCAGAGTTTGCGATTCAGCAGGCGATAAATACCGAAAAACAACGAATTCTCAATCAAAACGAAGGGCTTGACCCCGCGTTGCTGGAAGATGATCTTATCCGACCTCAGGTTGTAGAGCAGATTATCGGGCGCAAGCTCCTAGCGCAGGCTGCCCAAAATGGCGGCATGGCAATCTCCTCGCGAGCGACCAGCAAGTTATTGTTGGCCACGCCGGCTTTCCTAACAGATGGCCGTTTTGATCAAGAGCTGTATCTCTACAAAATTCGCAATCAAGGCTACACCAATGGCACGTTTCTCGAGATGATCAAAGAAGACATGGTCATCGAGCAATACGTGCGTGGTTTTGCAACGTCCAGTTTTATTACGCCAAACGAGTTTGTGCAACTCGCGGCGCTTACTGAACAGCAGCGTGATTATTATTATCTGACGCTGCCAATTCAGCCGATTGAAGGTGCTGTGGTTCTGACTGACGAGCAAGTTCAGAGTTACTACGACGCCAATAAAGATCGTTTCCAAGCGGAAGAGCAAGTGGTTGTGGAGTACATCGAGCTCGATCGTGGTCTATTTATTCAAACCAATGAGGTTAGTGAAGAGCAGATCAAAGCGCGTTTTGACGAGCAAGTGGACGCCCTCGAGTCGACCATTTCACGTCAAGCGGCGCACATCTTGCTGACTGAGCCATCAGATGCGTTACTTGCTGAGATTAAATCCAAGTTAGACGCGGGCGACGATTTTTCAGCCCTCGCCAAGACCTACTCTGAAGACGTTGGCTCTGCTGACTTTGGTGGCGATCTAGGCTACACCAGCGGCGATACCTTCCCTGAAGCGTTTGAAGACGCTCTCGCCGCTCTGGCCTTGGGTCAAGTATCCGCGCCAGTGAAGACGGATAGCGGCACCCATTTAATCAAATTGCTCGATATTCAAGAGCAAAAAGTGGATTTCGAGAGCGAGCGTCAACGCATTCGCGATCAACTGCTTGCGGAGCAGAGTGGTGAGTGGATGGCAGAAAAATTGGCCAAGCTCAAAGAACTTAGCTTTAACGCGGAGAACCTGACCGAAGTAGCAACGGATTTAGGCTTGACTGCCCAAGTCTCCGAACCCTTTACCCGCGACGGTGGCAACGGCATTGCTGCCTATCCATCGGTGGTAGAGGCGGCCTTTGGTGGCGATGTGTTAAAAGATAATTATGCCAGCAATGTTTTAGACTTAGGCGATGATCGCTATCTTGTCTTAAAAATGAAGAACTACATTCCAGCGCGCCAGAAAGAGCTTCAGGAAGTAAAATCGCTGATCACGGATACCTTGAAAGGCGAAACAGCGCGCGCCGAAATAGCCGCCCAGGGCGCAGCTCTGGTTGCCCGTATCAAGGCCGGTGAGAGCGTTGAAGCTGTTGCGAAAAGCCAAAAGTTAGATTGGCAGGTCGTGATGGATGCTACCCGCTCTGCAGGTGGCAACAATCCAGAAGTGGCACGTTTTGTGTTCACACTGTCGGCCAGTTCTGCTGGCGGGGTAGAGAGCTTTTATACTCGCAGTGGTGATTTTGTTGCGGTGCGCTTAACCGAGGTAACGCTGGGTGATGCGACCAAGTTAAACAGTGAGCAGCAAGCCAGCTTAGCCTATCTGGGTGCTTCATCGAGCACCAGCCGTGAGCTACAAGGCTTGCAATCGTCATTGCAGGCCAATGCGGATATCGTTCGTTAAAGCAGTTGGGGCTGGTCCAGAGCGGGCCAGCCTATTCTTTCCCTCCGTGTTTCCCTCCCTGTTTCCCTCTCTGTGGTTCTCT
>Ga0208306_1000255_pt1 | contig 14388 bp, 11 predicted proteins | sample Colrivmet1449A02_FD_187632 | JGI IMG/M metagenome (GOLD analysis project Ga0208306, IMG submission 187632) | Estuarine microbial communities from the Columbia River estuary - metaG 1449A-02 (SPAdes) (version 2) | ecosystem: Environmental > Aquatic > Marine > Intertidal zone > Estuary | place... | reverse complement strand
CACCTTTTGGCTCACTAGCACTAGCAGCTTCTTGTGCTAACAGAAATATCAGATTTGTCATTATTACTTATTTTTTATAATGGGTCCTTAAAAAAATGTTACCACTTCAATACCCTAGTCATTTTTCAATGACTAGGGATACTAAAAAATACTTAGCTTGTAAAATATTAGCGAAAAATTACGCTGTGAATGGGTTAGCGAAAAGTAATGCTAGAGATACAACTAGACCATAGATAGTAAGTGATTCCATGAATGCTAGAGAAAGAAGTAGAGTACCACGGATTCTACCTTCAGCTTCAGGTTGACGAGCAATACCTTCAACAGCTTGTGCAGCAGCAGTTCCTTGTCCAATACCAGGACCGATTGCCAGCTAAACCAACAGATAGACCAGAAGCAACAACTGAAGCAGCAGATACGATAGGGTTCATAAAATTATTGTGATATTTATCATATTTATAAAGATTAAATTATTTCAGATACTAAGTTCGTTTTTCCACTTTAATTTTAGTGGTGATCTTCTAATGCCTCACCTATATAAGCGGCAGATAGAGTAGAGAAAATTAATGCTTGTACAGAACTAGCAAATAGGCCTAGAATCATTACTGGTAATGGTATTAGGATAGGTACTAGTAAAGCAAATACAGAAACAACTAGCTCGTCTGCAAGCACGTTACCGAAAAGACGGAAGCTTAATGATAATGGTTTTGTAAAGTCTTCAAGGATGTTAATCGGTAGAAGGATAGGAGTAGGTTGAACATACCTAGCAAAGTATCCAATTCCTTTTTTACTTATTCCTGCATAGAAGTACGAGAAAGAAGTAAGTAGAGCTAATGCAACTGTTACGTTAATGTCATTAGTTGGTGCTGCTAATTCTCCTTCTGGTAGAGTAATTAGTTTCCAAGGAATAAGTGCACCTGCCCAGTTTGCTCCAAAGATAAATAAGAATACAGTACTTACATATGGAACCCAAGGTCTATACTCTTCTTCACCAATTTGGTTTTTAGCAATGTCTTGTAGGAATTCATAAGCATATTCCATAAAGTTTTGTAATCCTTCTGGAGTTTGCTTAAGGTCTCTTGTTCCAGCAATGGCGAATGCTAGAAGTGCTCCTATTACTAACCATGAAACAATAAATACTTGACCGTGTAGTTTTAATCCTGCAATTTCCCAATAAAGGTGCTTTCCAACTTCAACTTCTGCAAGTGAGTAGAAGGAGTTAAAAGCGCTAAGGTTATTCTGATACATAGTTGAATATAATTCTTTTGCAATTTTTAAATGTTAATTTAGAAGAAAAGCATAAACTTAATTAACACATATAAATTATACCTTTGAAGCTATTTTAAAAAAACTATCTCGTTTTTTAAAACTTCTGATAAAGAATGATTTTATTATGCACTAATTCTCAATTCTCTGCAGACAAATAATTTATATTAAAGTTAGCAATTTGATATTTTTTCTATCTGTTTAATATCATAAAGCGAACTTTTTTCTTTTTGTAATAGATGATAGTAATAGCTTAATAGGTTTATTACTTACTCATCATTTTTTCAACTTCTGCTCCAAAGTCTTCGTTTTTCTTTTCTAGGCCTTCACCTAATACAAATCTTTCAAATCTACGTATTTGTATGTTTTCACCTAAAGTAGAAATATTTTGTTTAACTAATTCACCAATTGTCATAGAAGAATCTCTAATAAATGCTTGGTCAACAAGTACCATTTCTTTTAATTTTTTCTGTATTCTTCCCTCTACTATTTTTTCTTTGATGTCTACAGGCTTATTACCTAAATCATCTTTTTCCATTTCTATTTTCTTTTCTCTTTCCGCTATTTCTGGCGGTATATCAGCTGCATTGATATATTGTACTTGAGGACAAGCTGCTATTTGCATAGCAATATTTCTAGCTAACTCTTGGAATTCAGATCGTCTAGCTACGAAATCTGTTTCACAGTTTACTTCAACTATGATTCCTAATTTGCCTCCCATATGAATGTATGCTTCTACGATACCTTCAGTTGCGATACGACTAGATTTTTTTGCAGCGGTTGCTAATCCTTTTTTCTTTAATGCTTCTTCAGCTTTTGCAAAATCTCCATCAGCCTCTTGCAATGCTTTTTTACAATCCATCATTCCAGCGGATGTTTTATCACGTAGCTCTTTAACAATTTTTGCAGAAATTTCAGCAGCCATATTTTTTCTTATTCCTTATGTATAATTTTATAATATCTTATTGCTTATGAGGAGAAGATTAGGCTATCTCAGCTTCTTCTCTTCCTTCATTTTGAGTTTTTCCACTTTGCCCTTCACAAATAGAATCAGCAATCTTACCAACAATTAATTTGATAGATCTGATAGCATCATCATTACCTGGAATTGGAATGTTAGTAATGTCTGGATTACAGTTACTATCTAAGATTGAAATAATTGGTATTCCTAATGTCATACATTCTTGAATAGCTGTACTTTCTCTCTTTTGGTCAACGATTAAAACTAGATCAGGCAAGCGTTTCATATCCTTGATTCCGTTAAGATTTTTACGTAACTTATCAAGTTCTTTTTTAAGAATTGCTGTCTCTTTTTTCGGTAACTTATCTAGATATCCACTTTCTTCTTTACTTTCTAGATCTTTTAGTCTTTCGACTCTTGTTCTAATAGTGAACCAGTTTGTTAATATTCCTCCTAACCATCTTTGGTTAATGTAATGTGCTCCACATCTTTCTGCTTCTTGCGCTATAACACCAGCTGCCTGTCTCTTTGTTCCTACAAAAAGGAATTTTTTCCCTTCTTCAGATGCTTTACGCACAAAATTACATGCTTCTGTCAACAATTCAGCTGTTTGAACCAAATCTATGATATGTATACCATTACGTTCTGCATAAATGTATGGAAACATTTTTGGGTTCCATCTTCTTGATTGATGTCCAAAATGTACTCCTGCTTCTAATAACTCAGCTAATGTAACAACTGCCATGATTTTTATCTTTAAAGTAATAAATGTTAGTTGGAATATAGATAATCTTTGAAGACTCAAATGAATAAGTCTGTAATTTGTAAATACTTCACTTGATATAGTATCAAAGTTATAAATTTCGTGAAATCCTATTTTTTATTTTAATTAGCTTATTTACAGTATTTCATCGTTAATTTATTGCACTTTTGCATCATCTTGAAAATATCCAGTGTTTTCATCAACCGTAAAACGCACCACTTGGCTATCTGAATTTTTATTTTCAAAATAGTATCCGTCTGAAGCTTTTTTTTCATTGCGGTTGATTTTAGAGATTTCACTATATGAATTAAAACCTGTGCCTGCGGGAATTAATCTACCTATAATAACGTTCTCTTTTAATCCTCTTAACCAATCAGCTTTCCCTTCAATAGCGGCCTCTGTCAGAACTCGTGTAGTTTCTTGGAAACTTGCTGCAGATATGAAACTATCGGTGTTCAGAGATGATTTAGTTATACCTAATAACACAGGTGAGTAAGTTGCTGGAATGCCTCTTGTTAATAACATAGCTTCATTTATGTTTTCTATTTGTTGCAATTCCACAAGCTCTCCAGGTAATAAGGTTGTATCTCCTCCATCTTCTACTCTTACCTTAGATGTCATCTGCCTAACTATCACTTCAACATGTTTATCCGATATATCAACGTTTTGTGATTGATACACATTTTGTACTTCATTTACCAGATATGTTTGCACTTTTTGTAAGCTTAATTTAGCAGCTTCGTAGATTCCCAGTACATTTATATAAAAGTTAAAGTATAAGCTGAGCATTTCATGTGGATTTGGTGCACCATCCGTAATTGCTTCAGCTAATAGTATATTTTCTCCATTTGAAACTATTACCTTTTGTGTACTATTTATTATATATTCATTAACATTGTTATCCGTTTCTAGTATCTCAACGTGATAGTTTTCTTCTGAATCGTACCAAACTTTAATTTTTCCCGGTCTTTGTGCTAATTTGCATGCTTCTTTAGGACGTCTTGCTTCTAAGATCTCTTCAATTCTTGGTAATCCTTGAACGATATCTCCAGTTTTAGATCTTTCAAAGACTAAGATTGCTAATGTATCGCCCATTTGAACAAGATCTTTATTTTTTGTTTGTAATATAGCTCCGGATGATACTAGATATGGATGGGCAGTACGGATCCTTATTTTGTCTTCATCAAGAGCTACAATTTTGCCAGATTCTTTAGCTACAATGTTGGCAGCAATTTGATCACCGTATCGCACAAGTTCTCCTTCAGATACCTGAGGTGTTTCACCATTTAAATTTATTGTTTCTTGGTCTATTTCCCTAAGAATAAGAATTTTTCTGCCAGACTGTCCGCTTTCTGTTATGTTTTCGATTCTTCCTTTTGATTTTGAAATTAGTGATGTTTGAGCTACTAATGCACCTGAAAGAATTTCTTGACCATCTTCTACACAGAAGTCAGTTTTAATCTGTTGTTTACTATCTTCACTGAAGGCGTCCTGTTTAATCTGCAGATTTTCTATTATTGCAATTTGTAATTTATACTCTCCTTTACTGTCTGTCTCTAAAAATTCGATGTCTGCGGAACCATGTATTTGATCAGAGGAAATATCTACTGTTAAATATGTCTTAACCAAATCAATCCCATCGATTGATTCAATTTTTTCTCCTTCTTTAAATAATAAATGTTGAGTTAAATTAATACCGATAGATTGATTTCCATTTAATGAATGTTCCGTTTCAATTTGAAATTGTTCTTTGTTTATATAATACTCGTCAGCTGGTCTAATTAGTATACCTTCATCGATCTTCTCTAATAAACATGGATATTCCGCAGTTATTCCTTCACAAATTTCTTCCCCAGTCTCTATAATTTCTGAAGAAATCTCAATTTCTTTATTTGTTTTAAGAATTTTTCCGACTTTGATGATAATTTTTTCGACAATCCCATTTTCCTCAATAACTTTTAAATAACCGGCATTTTCTGTTTTAATATCTTTTATTATTTCGCTACCAGATTCAACGTATGTATTGTTCTCTACCATAAGTAGAGATATATCTTTTTTTATTTCATGAGTCTCTTCTGAGATCCAAAGTAGACGATGTTTTCCTTGGAAATTATTTGGATGGTCTTTATATTTAATGAATCCTCCTGTTTTTGTTTGATATTTCGTATCTACCAATTCACCTATAATTTGTCCATTATTGACTTTGTTTCCAGGCGAACAAAGCATTAAAAAAGTGTTGCCGTTAGAAAAGTTTAGGAAAAAACTACTATTTGTTTCATCATTTTCATATTCATTTTTTACTAATGCATCTTTAATAAATACTGAAGATGTAACTATCTGTATTTCATTTAGTTCATTAAACTTTAATTTTTTATCAAATCTAACAATTCCACCGTAGTCACTGGTTATGTGGGTCGTTGCTAAGATTGTATTTTCACTAATCTCATCACCTTCTTTTATTTCAAGTTGTGCTGATTGAGGTAAGTTATGTACTTCTCCTGAAAGAATCCAAACAAGTCCGCCTTTACTTGTTTTTGTTGTAATATTACCTTGTCTATCAACTCTTTCTTCAGATGTTAAGTCTGAGAAAAAAACTTCTCCAGAAGATTCAGTTAGCAAGTCTTTTGTGGCTCTCTCAGTTATTAAGTTTGTCTTTGTACTAATTTCCCCAATAATTTGCCCTTTTCGGAATTGTTCATTGTCATTAATAAACAAAATAGTTCCTTGAGTAAATTCTATTTTTTCTTCCTTTAGTGTGTAGTCATAAAGTGATAATTTATAGCTTGTCTCCAAGACGACTGCTTCTTGCCCATGTCGAGTTCTTATTAATCTTGATTTAATGTTTTTAGGAAGCCTGATTATTCCACTAAACGGTGCTTTTATTTGTTCTGCCAATTCTCCAGTGAAAACACCACCAGTATGGAAAGTACGCATTGTTAATTGTGTACCTGGTTCACCGATAGATTGTGCTGCGATAATTCCTACAGCTTCACCTAAATCTACCAGCGAACCGTGTGCTAAATTCCAACCATAGCAGAATTGACAGACAGATCTAGCAGAATCACATGTTAAAGGCGATCTTACGCTGACTGACTTAATCCCCGCATCTACAATAATTTTGCTAGTTTCGTGATCTAAGTCTTGGTTAATATGTGCTATAACTCCACCGTCATGCGGATAATATAATGTTTCAAAAAGAACTCTTCCTACTAATCTGTTACCAATGGGAATTAATACTTGGTTATTGGCAACCATATCTTTGATAGTGATGTTTCGCTGTGTACCACAGTCTATTTCTCTAATGATAATGTCTTGAGCCACATCAACCAGTCTACGTGTCAGATAGCCTGAATCGGCTGTTCTAAGCGCTGTGTCTACTAAACCTTTTCTGGCTCCATATGATGAAATTATGTAATCCGTTACAGTTAATCCTTCCCTAAAGTTACTTTTAATTGGTAAATCAATAATCTGACCTTGTGGGTCAGCCATTAATCCCCGCATTCCAACTAATTGTCTTACTTGTGAAATATTTCCTCTGGCACCGGAAAATGCCATGATATAGATAGGATTAAGTGGGTCGGTTTCCTTAAAATATTTAATAACTTCAGTCTTAAGTTCTTCACTTGCGTTATTCCAGGTGTCTATGACTCTTTGGAATCTTTCTATAGCCGTGATTTCACCTCGTTCATACTGTTCTTCTGTTAGTTGTATAGCTTCATTTGTTCTATTAATAAGACTTCTTTTAGTAGGTGGCACCCTCAAATCTTCAACACTTAATGATATCCCGGCACGTGTTGCATAATGAAACCCTAATTCTTTCAATCTATCAGCCATGTACGAGGCTCTACCTGTACCGTAGTTGCTGAAAGCCCAAGCCATAAGACGCTTTAATTCCTTTTTATCGATTACTTTATTAGTGAATCTTGGTTTAGGCGGCACAAATAAATATTTTTCTTTCATGGTATTTTTGTTCTTATGAAAAATTCTTCATTATTTTGCTATTACTAGTGAATCCAATAAGACTTTATTCAATAAAATTCTCCCTGGAGTAGTCAATAAGTATTGGACAATTGTTTCTCCATCTTTATTTTTCTTTATTATTCGATCATCAAAAATGTGTAGTTTTTCTCCATTTTCTGTTTCTTCAACTTTAATGGCTTCACTTTCATTATCGATAATTCCATCAAATCTAACCCAGACATAAGAATGCAATGGAATTTTATTTGAATCATAGGCTAAGAGTGCATCTTCTAAACTAGAGAAATAGTAAGCCTGTTTATTTTGTTGAGTAGGGTTTTCCGCTGTCAAGTAGTAACATCCAAGAACCATGTCTTGACTTGGCATGATGATAGGTTCTCCAGTTGCTGGTGATAAGAAATTATATGGAGCAAGCATTAGAAGTCGTGCTTCAGCTTGTGCTTCTAAAGAAAGCGGAATATGTACAGCCATTTGATCTCCATCAAAATCGGCGTTAAATGCTGGACATACGAGTGGATGTAATTTTATAGCTCTTCCTTCTACTAATATTGGTTCAAACGCTTGTATACCTAATCTATGTAAGGTAGGTGCTCTATTTAATAAAACTGGGTGTCCTTGTATAACATCTTCTAAAACATTCCAAACAGTTACTTCATTTTTTTGGATTAATTTTTTTGCGGCTTTTATATTGTTTACTAATCCTTGATGAATTAATCTGTGTATAACAAATGGTTGAAAAAGTTCCAATGCCATTTCTCTGGGTAGCCCACATTGGTTTAATTGTAATTGCGGTCCTACAACGATTACAGATCGTCCTGAATAATCAACACGTTTTCCTAATAAATTTTGTCGGAACCGACCCTGTTTTCCTTCAATAATATCTGAAAGTGATTTTAATGGTCTATTATTGGCCCCAACAACAACCTTTCCCCTTTTCCCATTATCAATTAAAGCATCCACTGATTCCTGCAGCATCCGTTTTTCATTACGAATAATTATCTCGGGAGCAAGAATTTCTTGTAATCTTATTAAACGGTTGTTGCGGTTAAGAACCCTTCTATATAAATCATTTAGGTCTGATGTTGCAAATCTACCGCCATCTAGTTGTACCATAGGCCTTAGATCAGGAGGAATTACAGGTAATATCGTTAATATCATCCACGAAGGATCAGATCGTGTTGCAATAAAATTGTCTATGATTCGTAATCTTTTTATGGCTTTGTCTTTTTTTGCCCCTTTTGAGAGTAAAACTTCTTCTCTTAAGCTTTCAGCCTCTACTTCTAAATCAATATCTTTGAGTAACTTTTGGATAGCTTCTGCTCCTATTCCAACTTCAACACCATAGATATCTGATTCTTCTTGATATAATTGGTCTTCTATGTCAATCCATTCATCTTCGCTCAGTAATTGCTTATATTTTAGACTTGAACAGTTGCCTGGTCTTGTAACTACGTATGAATTAAAGTACACAATTTGTTCAACATCTTTTAAAGGTATGTCTAGGAGTATAGCAATATAGCTAGGTAAACTTTTTAGATACCAGACATGTGTTACAGGAGCTGCTAACTGGACATATCCCATTCTATGTCTACGGACTTTAGACTCAACAACTTCTACGCCACATCTTTCACATACTATTCCCTTATATCTAACTCTTTTGTATTTTCCGCAGTGACATTCCCAATCTTTCACGGGACCAAATATACGTTCACAAAAAAGTCCGTCCATTTCTGGTTTCAGAGTTCTATAGTTAATAGTTTCTGGTTTAGTGACTTCTCCAACTATTTGGCCATTAGGGAGTGCTCTTTCTCCCCATTTTTTTATTCTTTGTGGAGAAGCTAAGTTGATTTTTACGTAATCAAAATATTGTTCTATTTTTGGCATTGTACTTTTGGAGCATGTATTATATTTATTTTTAGCTTAAGTCAAAGATGTTTCTATATCTTCACGTGTGATTGATTCGTAGGTTGGACGTGAATGAAATTTTTTATTATTTACGCTAGACATTAAGTCAACCTCTATTCCTCTTGTCTGCCCATCAGGTAATGTTTCTATTTTGTAAGCGCCAATATCTAATCCTAGTGATTGCAACTCGCGCATTAATACCTTAAATGATTCTGGAGTACCTGGTCTTGGGATTGGTTTTCCTTTGACAATTGCATTAAGTGTTTCATTTCTTCCTTGCATATCATCTGATTTCACAGTTAATAGTTCTTGTAGTGTGTAAGATGCACCAAAAGCTTCCAGAGCCCAAACTTCCATCTCTCCTAATCTTTGTCCACCGTGTTGTGCTTTACCACCTAGTGGTTGTTGAGTAACTAAAGAGTATGGTCCTGTAGATCTTGCATGTATTTTATCGTCAACAAGGTGTACAAGTTTTAACATATAGGATATTCCGACCATTACTGGATTATCAAATGGGTCACCGGTTCTTCCATCATACAATCGTATTTTGCCTGGATGTTTAAGATCGAATATCCAATCTTTACCAGTTATATTACGAGCATTCATTAATTTATCATTGACTAATACACGTGATGCTTCCGCTCCATGCATTTCATCAAATGGTACTATTTTAAATCTTTTATTTAAGTGTTCTGCGGCTAATCCTAGAAGAGACTCAAAAATTTGACCTACGTTCATCCTTGAAGGTACTCCTAATGGATTAAGCACTAAATCAACAGGTGTACCATCCGGTAAGTAAGGCATATCTTGCCTCGGTAAAATTCTTGAAATAATTCCCTTATTACCATGTCGTCCGGCCATTTTATCACCAACTTGGATTTTACGAGTTTGTGCTACGTAGACTCTGATAACAATATTTGCTCCAGCTGGTAATTCATCTCCTTTTTCTCTTGTAAAAATTCTTACATCAAGTATTCTTCCTCTTCCTCCATTCGGCACTCGTAATGATGTATCCCTTACATCTTTAGCTTTTTCTCCGAAAATAGCTCTAAGCAATTTTCCTTCAGGGGGTTGATCAGATTCGCCTTTAGGTGTAACTTTTCCAACTAAGATGTCTCCAGATTCTACCCAAGAACCAATTACAATAATTCCATTTTCATCCAATTTACGAAGTGAATATTCGCCAACATTAGGTAACTCTCTTGTAATTTCTTCGGAACCTAACTTGGTTTGTCTTGCTTCTATTTCATATTTTTCTATATGTACCGATGTATATACGTCGTTATATACTAGTCTTTCACTAATAAGAAAAGCATCTTCGTAATTATAACCTTCCCATGGAACATAAGCGACAAGTATATTTTGACCGAGCGCTAATTCTCCTCCTTCTGTGGCAGCTCCATCGGCTATAACTTGTCCTGTAACGACTTCTTCTCCAAGCCATACGGATGGTCTTTGATTAATACATGTATCTTGATTAGATCTTTGATATTTTTGTAAGTTGTATGAAATTTCTTTTCCCTCTTTATTGGTAACACAAATTCTATCAGCTGATATATAAGTTACTATTCCATCTTCTAAACTAACCATTACCATTCCTGAATCTCTTGCAGCTTGTGCTTCTAATCCAGTTCCTATTAAAGGACTTTCTGGGTACAATAATGGAACAGCTTGCCTCTGCATATTGGACCCCATTAAAGCTCTATTAGCATCATCATGTTCTAAAAATGGTATAAGTGATGTTGCTATAGATATTACTTGTATTGGTGATACTGCAATATAATCAACTAGTTCTTTTCTTGTTGTTGTAAATTCTTGCCGATACCTTACGGGTACTATTTCATTTTTTATTTCTAATTTTTCATTTATGGGTGTATCACCTGGGGCTATCCGAAACTCATCTTCCTGGTCTGCCGCTAGGTATATTGGTGCAGCCTGGTTTAATGTTTGTCCATTATCGACTCTATAGTATGGAGTTTCTATAAAACCATAGGAATTAATTCTTGCATGTGTTGCTAAAACTCCAATTAATCCAGCGTTAGGTCCTTCAGGAGTTTCAATAGGGCAAATTCTACCATAATGACTTAAGTGAATATCTCGAACTGCAAATCCGGCACGATCACGATTTAATCCACCAGGCCCTAGGGCACTAATTCTTCTTTTGTGAGTTAATTCAGCTAGTGGGTTAGTTTGATCCATGAATTGTGATAACTGACTAGAACCAAAAAATTCTCTAATAGCAGCAACAATTGGTTTTGGATTAACTAATGTATTAGGCGTAAGAGAATTTGCATCACAAATTGTCATTCGTTCTCGAACGATTCTTTCTAATCTATTTAGTCCCACTCGAACCTGATTCTGTAGTAATTCACCAACAGATCTTACCCTTCTATTACCTAAATGATCAATATCATCTATTTCTCCTAAATCAAATTTGAGATTTATTAAATAATCAATCGCAGCCAACGTATCTTGAGGAGTTAAAACGCGAATATTTTCTGGGATTGATAAACTTAATTTTTTATTTAGTTTGTATCTACCAACTTTGCCTAAATCGTAGCGTTTTGGATCAAAAAATCGTGAATATAAAATTTGTTGACCACCGTTGACTGTCGCTGGTTCTCCAGGTCGTAATTTGGCATACATCTGTATCAGAGATTCTTCAATTGTGTAATTTCCCTCAACTCTGAAAGTTTTCTTTAGGTATTCAGGATGACGTAACCCATTATAAATATCACTGTCACTAAGGCCCATAGCCTTTAAAAATACATGAGCAGCAATCTTTCTAGTTTTGTCTATTCTTACCCAAACTAAATCATTCTTATCTGTTTCAAATTTAACCCATGCTCCTCTATTCGATATTAAACTACTACTATAGGTACGTCTTCCTTGTTTATCTGTTTCCGATTTGTAGTAAATACCTGGACTTCTAACAATTTGATTAACAATAACTCTCTCTGCGCCATTGATAACAAAAGTTCCTCGATCTGTCATTAATGGTAAGTCACCTATAAAAACTTCTTGTTCTTTAATGGTCCCAGTTTCTTTGTTTATCAATCTTGCTGGCACATATACTTGTACCGAGTATGTTGCGTCTCTTCTTTTACATTCGTTAATGCTATATTTTGGATATTTTAATTTGTATTCATCTCCAAGTAGATGCAGTTCTAAATTATCTGTATAATCTGTGATTGGAGAAAAATTTTTAATTTCTTCAGCTAAGCCTTCTTCTAGAAACCAGCAAAAACTTGCACGTTGAATTTCAACTAAATCGGGTAAGCTAAAACGAGATATTGGATTGTTGATAGACATTCGATTACTGTCTCCTTTACATGTTCTTAAAGTTAATCAGCCTAATCAGACCATAATTTGAATGTTTTATAATGTCATATGACTAAAAAATGTTATCAAAATACCTAAGTACCTAAGTACGTATGTAATATTGTTTTGAAGATTTTGGACTAGAATAAAAATGTTGAATATAAGTTACATTAACAGTAACTTATATTTTAGAAGTAATTTTTTACTTATTTTGTTCTCTTTTCTTTAGTGCTTTCGCAAGCGCAGCCTTTTTCGAAGCTGCTGCATTCTTGTGCATCATTTTCTTTTGAACAGCTTTATCTAATTTACTATAAGATAAAGATAACAATGAATTTACAGAATCCATATTATTTTCGTCTGTATTATTAATTGCTATTAAGCATTTTTTATATATAGTACGTATAGATGATTTATATGCTTTATTACGGAGCCTATTTCTCTCATTTATTTCAATTCTTTTTTCAGCTGATAATGAATTTGCCATAATTCGTATTGTTTGATTTTGAATTAGTTAGATTATTTCTTTTCTCTAAAAGCTTTACTATTCACGATAAGAGATTATAACATATAACAAAATACCAAAGAAAAAATTAGGTTTCTTTTTTTCGAGTAATTTTAGAAATCAAATCTTTATTTATTTAGTTAAAATAAATAAACAAATAAAAAAAATATCAACATATGGCTAAGAATAAAGGTGTGCGTATTGGAATTACGCTAGAATGTCAAACCAGTGAAGGTGTATATAGATACCGTACGACAAAAAATAGACGAAATACCCCAGATCGATTAGAGTTAAAAAAGTATTGTCCTTTGTCAAAGAAACACGAAATTTTTAAAGAAATAAAATAAATTTTAAATAATAACTATGGCTATTTATCGTCGCAAAGTCTCTCCTTTACCAACTAATGAAGTAATTGATTACAAAGACGTGGAATTATTAAGCAAATTTCTAACAGAGCAAGGAAAAATTTTGCCTCGTAGAATGACAGGTTTAACAACAAAACAACAAACTCGGCTAACAAAAGCTGTAAAAAGAGCAAGAATGTTGTCTTTATTACCATTCATTAACCGAGATGGAGTTTTCTAATAAATCTAGACTTATTACAGAAAAATCTGAATAAGTCTATCTCTTATCTATTTTTCTTTTTTTCTACGAGTTCAAATGCTGAAATAATATCATCTTCTTTCCATTCATCAAATTCTTCGACATAAATTCCACATTCTGAATCTTGTTCGATTTCTGCGACATCTTGTTTAAATTGTTTCAATGAAGACAAGATACCTTCATACACTACTTCTCCGTCTCGACTTACTTTGATATGACATCCTTTGATTATCTTACCTTCATTAACAAAACTTCCAGCAACGTAGTTTTTTCCAAGCGGGAAAACAGCTTTAACGATAGCCTTACCTATATCTTTTTCTTCGTATTGTGGCCCGATAATATCATCAACCATTGTTTGAATGTCATCAAAAAGATCATAAATAACGTTATATTCTTTGATACTAACTCCTAGGTGGCGAGCAACTTTCTTCGCTCCGGGTGCCAAGCTAGTATTAAATGCTAAAATTACAGATTTACTAGCATCTGCAAAGTCTACATCTGTTTCTGTTATTTCTCCTGGAGATGCATACAATACTCTAATTTTTACTTTTTCTTGTTCAATTTGGTTAATGCTACTTATAATAGCTTCGACTGATCCTTGAATATCTGTTTTTATAACTAAGTTCACAACTGCTTGGATATTAGATCCTAGTAGAGAGTGTTTATCAGATGTAGAGTGATTTGTTATATTGTTGCTAGCTTTATCTTTTCTCTCCTGAAGAGCACTCTTTGCTTGTTTCTCGTTTTTGAAAGCTTCAAATTGATCTCCAATACTTGGTACATCCGAGAGACCCCAAACTAAAATAGGTGATGAAGGAAGAGCTTGCATTATATTACTATTGTCTGAATTAATCATTCCTCTTATTTTAGCCATATGCTGACTTGTTACAATAATATCTCCTACTTCTAAAGTTCCATTCTGAACTAAAAGAGTTGCAATAGCACCTTTACTTTTGTCTAAATTCGCTTCTAGAACAGTACCTTGAGCGTTACCTTTCTTTGATGCTTGTAGACTAAGCATATCACTTACTAGTACCATCATTTCTAATAATTCATTCATATTAGTTCCTTGTTTAGCACTAATAGGAATCA
>Ga0208306_1000242_pt1 | contig 14815 bp, 15 predicted proteins | sample Colrivmet1449A02_FD_187632 | JGI IMG/M metagenome (GOLD analysis project Ga0208306, IMG submission 187632) | Estuarine microbial communities from the Columbia River estuary - metaG 1449A-02 (SPAdes) (version 2) | ecosystem: Environmental > Aquatic > Marine > Intertidal zone > Estuary | place... | reverse complement strand
ACTGAAAGGCTATCTCTAACTGCTGCCACCATTGCTGTTACTGAGAAGACTCCCCCTGAGGCAACAAGACCAACTAGAAAGAGCTTTAGGTATTGATCGCTATCGCTAGTAATAGCCCCCGTTGCACAGAGCGCTAATACTGCTGAGAGAAGAATTGTGGGAGCTAATTGAGATTTGACTCTAATAGCTCTCTGTTGATTCCAAGAATTGATTAGATTGTTTTCATCCATAGACCAGATAATACAAGGGGTAGTTAGAGAAGAGGGCAAATTCTTCGCAAAAAATTACTATTTTGTCGAACCACAGGAAATCCTTAGATAAAACTCACCTTATATGGAAAGTCTTGCCACGAGTTTAGCCAGAGGCAATTTATAATTTATTTATCTAGAAGATTAACAAGGAGGTTATCGTGGAGTACAAAAGCGTGATGGTTTGGTCAAATAGCGGAATGATGGGAGGAATAACTCCAGAACATATCACTAACGTGGTGCAACCTACTTTAGATAAATGGTCAACTCAAGGTTGGTCACTGCATAGCCAGAGTATTTGTTTTGCAACTCTTGTCGGTGTGCACCTTATTTTCTCTAAAGAGTGAGATTTAAAAAGTTCCCTAAGCAAAAGTTTGTATTAGCTCAGATACTTGCCCTATTTACCGTATTACTCATCACCTCCTGCGCGCAAACCTTGGTAGATAGCTCTGATAGTTAAGAAGCTATAGATGACTTAAAACTTGTTGCGGTCATAGATTATCCTGGAATTACAGCATCCGAAGTGCTCTCGTTTGAGAGTGAGCAAATTACTGCTCAGCCTGAGGTTGCGGCTTCCTTCTGTACTGATTTTGGTGTTGCCATTTGGGATATCAAGTCGAGTATTTGGTCGGCCGAGGGCGCTGAGGGCACCAGTATTTGCAAGGCAAAAAATATGACCTGGATCGGCATCGGACAACATCTTTCAAGCGCCAGTTGATTAAAAATAAGTGGTCTCTATTCGGATGGGAGAAGATTCTTCCTTCGCTATCTAACCTTTAGTTCAGATAGCAAACTTCTACTGTCTTATTCAAAGGTTGCAGAGAGGGGCTGGTAGACCTCACCACATTGGAAAACTAAATCTCTTGAATGCTTACGAGATCTCAGCCTGACAGAATCTGCACTTCTTCGCTGCGCGTTTGATCATTTCGGCACAGACAGGACAAGGCATATCAGCGGACTCAAACTTTACCGCGGTACCTTTCGCGATTAGCTGACTCCACGATGTAAGAGAAATTTTCCGGTCATAACTTAGATTAATAATGCCATCAGCCCCCATTCTGGTTGCTTGCTCAATAAGTACCTCATTACAATCCTCTAAGTTTCCGTCATTTTGCTTTGCCATTACTTCACCAAGAACCTTGTATGGTTTTTCAGGTTCACCTGTAAACAATTCCACACCGTACATAACTTTCCTCCTAAGTAGTTTTACCACTCATTACAGTAACACTAAACTGACGATAACTTTACTCCACAAATCCAATGGTAGTCGTTGTATTTTTTGAGTTATTGTTCCTTTGAATGTTCTTAAGCAATTTATTGTTCTCTAGCTGAATTTTATAGGTTTCCCACTCTGCGGGCGTCATACTTGCTCTAATTTTTGCCAATCTCTCTTCTTCCTTGGCTTCCTGCTCGCGTTGTACTTCTGCTGCAGCATTTGCAAACACTTTTATAATCACAATTACAAGGAAGGTGCTTGAAAAAATTGTTCCAATGAGTCCGATTAAAATTCCAAAAAGTAACAAATCAGATCCGGCAGTTGAGGAGACACTCTCGTCATCCGGTAGGAGAAAAAAAGATCCTAAACAAAGTGATAGCGAAAAAAGCAGGGTGATGACAATATTTTTTAAAGTAAGCACTTTTTCCCAATTTATACGCTTGCGTTTTTTTGAATCTCCCCCCATGTTTAGATTGTAAAGTAACGTTTAGTGTGGGTCAAGGGGTCTACATGTACTCTAAAATCTGCCACCTTTTACTTATGGACTTATATGGGATTTTTAGAACCACTTGTATAGACCCTAACCGCTGGTAGTGATTCTTAATTGCACCAGACTATCTAAATGTCGAATCTTGCATGTAAACTTCCACTACAGACATGGATGGGAGGCGCTGTCTGCTAACTCTTAATTACAAATTGGCGGGCTTCCCTATTTTCACTGACTCTCCTAGCGTTCTGTTATGAATGTGATGCCTCGCCAAAGATTAGGTGTTCTAATGGTTTTTGGTTACTTGGATTGGAATTTAGGAGTGATTTAACATGAAGTTATTTGATAACCCTGATATTCAGAAGAATAATGACGGACATTTACTTCTTGATACACCGCATCGAGCTGATGGCATGAGGCTCATCCGTCAAGCTGCAGAAAATGGACAGCCAAATGCCCTCTCAAGCATTATCTGGTTTGATGTAATTGAAGATCAGATAGATAGAGCAATTCAGGATTTTGAAACATATCTTCCACTTACTCAATCTTGGATTGCTAAAGAAAAAGCGCGAATTGATAAAATATGGTTAGTGACAGCTGCTGAAAAAAACTCTGTCATTTGGCAATATGAATATCAAATCTCAAACTCCAAGAGCAATGTTGCTCTGGCTTTCTTGGCAAATGGCGATGAGAGTAAAGCGATGGAGCTTTGGAATGAAGCTGCTTTAAAGCATGGACATATCGAATCTAGGTTTTATCCAATATTTCACTTATTCAAATCAAACCCAGGATCTGCAATTGGAGTATTAAGAAACTCCTTTTCAAAAGAAGAGTTGCAATCTCTTATACATGACCTAACAGAGGTCTCAACTCAGGGTTCTGGCTGGTTTGCTAAGTGGGCTAAAGAGGGTTTAGATATTTTAAGAGAAACTATAAAGAACTTGCGGGGTCCACTTGGCGCCTCTGCTGCTTCTGTTGCAACATTTATGGCAGCCAAGGCTGTAAACAAACACCTACGGGATGAAATGCAGGAGTCTATGGGCGATAGCGAGAACATCGCAGATTGGTTTGGAGATCTTTTCTAAGTTTTATTCCTACTTAAGTCCCCAAAACTCAATACAGTGCATTTCGCTCTTGAAAACTCTTCATCCAATCCCTAGATACGAAGCCCTGATTCTGCTAGCGTATTACAGAGTTCTTTTCGAGGAAGAAGGGTGAGCTTATGCAGGGATTTGGCGCTTTACTTATTATCTGGGGAATTCTTGACTACATAATGGGTGAATCAGGAACAGATGTTTACTACGACTGGTTTGGTATCTACTTACCTGATTCGATTTATAGCTACTCTCATTGGATCTCAATGGCGATTGGAACATTTTTAGTTGGAGCAGGTAGAGCTTCTGCCTCCTCAAATAGTTCAAGTGTTTCAACTCCTAAAGCCGCAACTGGAAACTCTAGTTCTAGTACCACCAACTCCGCTCTTGCTGGTGGAGCCGCTGGAGCTGTTGCAGGAATGAGCGCAGCACAAATGGCTGCACTAAAACGTGCTCAAGAAGCAGCTCAGCAATATACAGAAGAGCAAAAAGCAGAGGAAGAAGAGCCAGAGTTTGATGCTGGCGATATGGATATCTGAACTATCGGAGAAAAATAGCTCTTTCAGATGAACTTTCTGGTTATGCGAACAATATAAGTTTTTGAGGAGATAAGGATGCCATATTTTCTATTCTCAACAGCTTGGGTTAAATCGTCTTTATCGATCCAGTAGCCAACTTTCTCTTGGTATGTAATCGGGCGACCTATCTCTTTCAGGAACTTCATAGACTCAGCAAAGCTCAATTCAGGTAATTGAGTTCTTAGATAGATCCACATTGCAGCAAATACTTGGGTTGAAACCGAGGTGCCAAAGGCATTTACTTGCAATTGAAGTGACGATCTTGCTTTGGTTTCACCTACTGCAAGAAAGGTACTTCGGTTTGGATCGATATTTGAATAGCTAGATAATTGCCCGTTAGTCACCGCTCCTACAGGAATAGCTAATGGTAGGCAACCAGGCCAAGAGACTCGAGACTTGTCTCCGTTATTACCACTGGCAACAAAAACCGGAATCCCTAGGTTAAAGAGACTTGTAATTGCCGTTGCTGTTCTATCGCTTTTCGGACAATAATCCTTAGAGCTAGACAAATTGTGTGAGCCTTGGGCCAAAGCAACAGCTTGGATATTAAAGCGCACTTGATTATCTAAAACCCATTCAAGAGCTTGATAGACAGTTTGCTCCGAAGTCTTAAGTCTTGCTCCAGATTCTGCTGCTCCAATAATTCTCATAAACACAATAGGAATGCTTGGATTCGTCGAGATGGCAATTGAAGCCATTTGTGTTCCATGATCAAAGGTGGCAGAAAGACCATATTTAACTGGTAGAAAGGCAGAACCAGGGCCTTCTAAAAAATATCTACCATTTGGGCACACGCTCCACTCAAGAATACATACCTCGTGAAGTAAATTCCCTTTAATTTCAAAAATATTACTGTCAACAGATGTATCAAGAATTGCAACACTTGGAGCCAATTCGGATGCGACAACTGGATTTGAAGGTAAAGTAATCAGCAATGTTGATAAGAGTCCAGGCAGTACTATTCTCTTAATCACAGCCCACGCCATCACCATCTCGATCAAGACCATGAACATCTCTTCCGGTGATGCGCACAGGAGCAAGTCCTAAACTCCTGATGTCACTGCAATTCAAATCTGGGGGGAAGATCGGAACGCAGCCTGCATAATTTGGATCGCAACCACTTGTATTTTTACTTGGACTCTCTGTGCTCTTATAGCTTCCAGTGCTTAAGGCAGAATAAGGATCTAGTCTTGCACTTGGGCAGGCTGCCCATAGCCCTATCTTCTTTGCTTGCGCTTTCTGCGCTGCCGATAGCAATTTCTTAGAGTACTTACCTAACTCATTACGATAAAAATAAGGCGCTGCAGCGCCTAATTCCACCATTTTCAAATTTATATTTGTTTTTCCAATAAATAGATACCGAAGTAATCGACCATAGCGATCTACCTCATCTAAGTTAGGGTCTGTAGTTAACTTTCTTTCTCCTTTTGTTGTGAGTAGTTTTGCAAGAGCTTGGCTCGATTCCAAGGAATAGCATTCAGAGCCCCGCATCTCTGGAGTATCTATCTGAAGCAAGCGAACGCTTTGGCCTGTTGTTAGCTTGATGGTGTCACCATCAATAATCGAATCGATTCTTATTGGAGCAGTTGAGGCAGCAGGTAGAACAAGCAAGCTAAGTAAGGTACATAGCCCAATAATCGCCACTCTATTCCCCATGGGTGTAATTATTTAGCGCTACGGCTCACACTTCAATAGCATCGCAATTATGTTCTAAAACTTGAAGAAATTCATTGAATAGAGGTTGACTTATCTATTTTTATAATGAAGGCTTAGTCAAAACAAAAAGAAAGGAAGCTCGTGGTAAGCCCAAATCTGTTGCTTGTAAAGGATAAGGTTCAGAGATTCGCAAAGCAGTTTTTCAATGTTGTCCAACTTGACGATGATGGAGATTTAAGCATTCCATATGAATCAACCAATATTTTTATCTCTTGTAGTGAATTAGATCAAAGTAGTCCAGAGTTAAATGAGTTCCGCAGGGATAATGAAATCTCAACAACAATGGTAAATGTGTGGGCCTTAGTTCTACGTGAAGTAAAGGGAACCCCAGAATTGTTCAAATGGATTGCTACTGAAGGACAAACATATGACTATGGCAGATTCAAGGTTGCTGAAATTCAAGATTCTCCAGGTAAATTTATCGTGATCTTTGAGCATAACTTGGCTGGAGACACCTTAGACGCCGGTGAACTAAAAGGAGCTTTGGCAGCAGTTGGTTTTGTTGCCGATGGCGAAGATGACAATCTGAAGGCACGCTTTGGTGGCAAGACCGTTGAAGACCTTAGGCAGTCATAACAAAGTTATTTGTTAGATGAGCCTAAGTTATGAGATCCGCGAGAGTGCATCGAGCGTAGCTAAAAAGTATGACCATAGTGAATTAACCAAACTTCATATTCTCTATGGTATTCGTCGAAAGTTTCCCGAGCAGTTAAGTAAATTGAGTTTGGATGAGATAGAGAAGAGAATCTCAGCTCTTCCGCGAGTACCTTCAAATGTTATGGCGGTTTCAGAGGAAGTTGAAGATCTTCTCGCAAAGATTCAGTATCCCCAACAAGCAGTAGAGCTTGCAACAACACTAGCCCTCCAACTCTTGGAAATTGATTTAGGGGATTTGTCTACAGGGCCAGTCCAAGCCAGCTCGGAAACTACCCAGGAAAAGTTATCTTTGAGTGAATCACTAGAACAGCTAAACAAATTAATTGGCCTAAATGAGGTTAAGACTCAAGTTTCCAAGCTAATCAACGTGCACCAAGCCAATGGCATTAGATCTGCCCAGGGGCTTCCCAAGGTCCCAGTCGGTCTTCACTGTGTATTTACTGGAAGTCCGGGAACTGGAAAAACAACGGTTGCTAGATATCTAGCCACAATGTACAACTCAATAGGCTTACTTCCATCAAATAAAGTCTATGAAGTTGACCGTTCTGCTCTCGTAGCCGGATATGTTGGACAAACCGCTTTAAAAGTTCAAGATGCGGTAGAGAAAGCAAAAGGTGGGGTTCTTTTTATCGATGAGGCTTATTCACTCTCTGCAGACTCTGGAGCAGGTTTTGGCGATGAAGCAATTTCCACCTTAGTGAAAGCTATGGAGGATAATAGAGAGAACTTAGCAATCATCGTTGCCGGCTATAAAGAACCAATGAAGCAATTCATTGAATCAAACCAAGGTTTGAAGTCAAGATTTCAAAACTACATTCACTTTAGTGACTACTCCAGTGAAGAGCTACTAAATATATTTGAAGAGCTATGTCACTCACACAAAATGGAGATAGATCAATTGGCAAAAGTAGACTTACTAAAGCATATTGAAACTGCCAAACCTCAAGGTGATCAAGGAAATGCAAGATATATTAGAAATCTCTTTGAAAAGATGTACCTTAATATGTCTCATAGAGCTGCTGAAGATGGAAACATTGATCTTCATGAAATTCTAAAGTTTTATAGTAGGGATATTCCAGCTGTTGAGGTAAGAAAACAGACAATTGGCTTTGCGCCAAATAAAGAGTGAAATGGAATTCACCAATAAGTCGAAATCATTGATTGGAACCAAAAAGCTTGATTGGATTCCAATTATCCTCTCCGCAATCTTGTTGGCTTATTGGTGGCAACCTTGGATCTATCTAACTGCCACCTCCTCACTTCTTCTGATACTAAATTTCTTAATAGTTGGAGCTCTTCTCTTATGGGCAGATGGTTATGAGAGAGAACCTGGCATAACCATTACCTGGAGTGTCCTCTGGGGTTGTCTTGTTGCAATCTCAATTACCAGCTTAATTACGCCCGGAGAAGCCTCACTCTTCGTGGCAGCTATAGTCGAGGAAGCCTCAAAGCTTTTGGGTCTTTTTTGGATCTACAAAAGGGGGAGTATCCATTCAGCAACTGACGCTCTTGTTATGGGCGGCTTTATAGGCTTGGGATTCACAATTTTTGAGGACTTTGCTTATTCAGCCGGTTCTGAGGAAGCAACATCTATTCTAATTTTTAGAGCAATTTTCTCTGTTTTTGCACACACGCTCTTTTCTGGGGTAGGAGCTGCAATCATGTACCTACTCTGGAAAAAATTACATGGAGGCGGACTGGTTCTGGGATTTATCTTCTCTTATCTAATACATTACATATGGAATCTTTCGCTCTCTATCGATTTAGCTTCTATAAGTCCCTTGATTTACTTCATCGTTTACGCTGCATGGCCCCCCGTAGTTCTACTTATTACCTGCATCCTGGTAAGACAAAGAGAAGCAGCGCACTTAAGAAGAAATGGCTTAAGAGCTATTGAGTTAGAAATGGTTTCACAACATGAACTTGATCAGATACTGAATTGGAGTACCCGACGTAATGCAGCAAAAGAAACAGGCTCTCGTTTTGAACGAAGATTGTTTCACAAAAATTTGCACGTCACTGCACGGAGAATTCTTGAGCTTGATTCATACTCGAAGGGTCACTTCAATGAGGAAAGCACGAGCATTAAAGAGGTAATCGACAGAGATCCTTGGTCTTAGGGCTTTTTTCTCTTCTGCCCATCATGAAGTATTGTTTCCATAATTTTGAGTTGCTCTCTTAATCTACCTATCTCATCTTCCGTTACTTTTCCATCCGCAGTAATGTCGTCAACTTCATGCACAATTGTATCTAGTTCGATCATCTTCCTTTTACGCTCTTTGTTTTCCTCACGCGCCTCATCCATAGCATTTAACACAATTCCGATAAGTACATTTAATACCGTGAAAACGACAATGAAGATATAGGAGAGATAGAAAGGAAGAGCCCAGGGGCTAATCGCGACCGCCTCTTCCAAATAATTGGGAAAATTCTCTAATGTTAATAGAATAAACAGTGAGGTAAGAGCTAGCGTTATGTTTCCCCAACTATCTGGTAATTGCTCCCCGAATAAGTAAACACCGGCCATTCCATATATAAATAAGGCTAGAAAAATCAGCACTCCTACGCTCATCAGAGGTGGGAGGCTCTTAACCACAGAGCTTGTCAGAACCCTAACTTCTGGTAAAAATCTAAATATACGAATTAGTCGAAATATCCTGAGTAATCGTAAGATAATTGTTTCACCTGTGAAGACTCCAAATGAGAGAACTACAATAGTGAAATCAAAGACATTCCAGCCTTGTCGAAAAAATTCCCAAGGTCTTTTTCCATAGGAAACTAATCGCATAATCAGCTCAACAAGATATATATACAGCGCGAATTTATCTAATTCACTCAAAGCGTTTCTGGTCTCTGGATCAATCTCTGGCATAGTTAAGAGGGCCAAAGAAACTGCGTTAACTAATATTATAAAAGCAATTACTAACTCAAACTGAGAGCTGTAGACGACACGAGCTAGCCATTTGATCCTATATTCTTTTAATTCAATCATCTCTCCATAAGCTTTGACAAAATTCCGACTGTCCAATTTTTGTTTTACCACATGCAGCTCCCAATTAGAGTCACTATGTAACTTTCATTTTTTCTGAAATCCCACGGTTGTGCTGGTCATCTGATCCCAAAGTGTTTGGTGAGAAGATCTAAAAACAAGAAGGGCTGAAACTATAGTAAACACCCATCCTGCTCCAAACAAAAGTAAAGAAAGGGCAGAAGATAGAGCAGAGAATGCTAGGAAATAAACTACAAAACCTCGGAGAAAAACTTGACTATTAGAAACCGGTTGCATTGTTATGGAGTTTACAATTCTAAGACCCAGAATTTGACGGGCCGGTGTCAGACCCTGGCCTATTAAAATAAGCCACCAAATTAGCCAGCCAATACCAAAAGTTACAATGGCTAGCACCATTTCCAGGATTGCTGATCCAAACCGATGCAATGGCGTAGCAAACGGTAGGCCATTTTGGCTTACCTCATGGTTAGCATCTAAAGAGGACATTCTAGATATTCACCACTTTAAGTTTTCTTTCTTTTTATAGATCTTCTAATTACTTCTGAGAATAGTAACTATTGGAAGAGCGAGATAATAGAAATAGTATCGGTGCTACTGACAACGCCACCAAAAGCAGATATTGCCAGAGAGGGCCGTCAGAAGTTGTAATTGACAAAAGGCCTAGTAAATTAACTCCAGCTATAGCAAGCACAACAAACCGAGCAAAAGGCCTAGGGCCTGCAGCGAGATAAATTGCCACAATTTGAATGGTTGAATAGACAACGGCTATCAGGCCTGTTCGCCAGCTGTAATCCGTTTCCTGACTTCCAATAACGGTGAAATTAAACAAGATGCCTGGAGCTGAAAATAGAATTGTCAAACCATAAACTAGAGTTGTAAAAGCAGAGATTGATAGTAAAACAAGCCCAATAGTTGCAGAAGTAGGTCTCCGATCAAAAAGAGCTGATGCGCCAAAACTGCTCGATAGTTTCATAACTTAACCTCTGAACTAACTTCACAATTTATTTCAAGCTTCTGCTCTATAAGCCCGTGGCCCTCTGCAGCCATTGCTTCGGCTTGGGCCAACAAGTTAGCCCCACGATATGCTGCACAAAGCTCCCTATATTGCGATTCCAGCTGCCACTGAGCGGAGCAAATTGCTTCGCGTTGAATTCTCGTCTTCTCTGGCGTCATCTTACTTCGACCTGGAATCAATTTAGATTTAGATAGGTGCATTATTTTCTTGGTAGTCTTTTTTACACGTCGTTTTGCTCTATCTAATTGCACCTCAACTTCAGCGTGATTGAAATATGAGAGCGAAAGAGCACTTAATATGAATGACATTTGGACCACGAAGAAGAGTAATGTGCCAAAAACTGTATTTGAAAGACCAAATGTGAAAGGAGCGCCTTGGACCGACTCGCTTCGAATTGCTGCTAAAAGTAGAACTACAATTGTGACAAAAATTCCTAAAACTACAATTCCCCATATCTGCCACCTTGGTTGCGGGTTCACTCTATCTGCCTGCATCTTCAGGGTAATCCCAATGAGGTGGGCGCAAATAATACTTAAGAAAGAAAAGCTTGCAGTTATTAACACGCCTTTAGGGCCTTCATCGTTCAAGATTTTAGCAACAGCTGGCAAGGTAACTAAAAACTCGCCAACCGCCAGCATAGCGATTGCAGCCCAATACAAGGGCAGAGATACAACTCTTGTACGAGCTGCTTTGCCAATTGGATTTTCATTTTCTAATCCATGTTTTTCTTGCATTAATTTCTTAATAAGGTCTTCATAATTGGAGCGTTCGGCCTGTAGTTGAGCAACTTCATACTCTTGTGCAGACTTGTGGGCTTCATCCTCCTCAGTCAAAGTAACCGATTGACCTTGATAGATGCTTAGTTCATTCTGAAGCTCCTGAATTCTCCCTGAGAACCTCGCATGAAGCGCTTCTAAAAATGGCACAGGTTTTTCTCCCCACTTTTCATGGGGGTGGTTTGATTTACCGTGAAATTTTCCTTTTCTCACAGCTTTACGGAGAGCGCGGTTATGGCTTGAAAAAATACCCCTCATTTGCCTTCCTTTTCCTTAGTTGTCTTCACTACTTGCATGCCTGATCAAGCGAAGCTTGTTGTGACTGTGACTTGATTCCAGAAGCTTTCCAAAAACCGTTCCAAAACGCATCTAACTTCGCTCTAAGGTCAGGAGGAAACCCAGTTCCTCCACCTTGGCCAATCACTTCAACTCTTATCTTGGCCCGTGAGTTAAATCTAATAGAAGCCTCTTCAGCGACTTGCTTCCCTTTACTCTCAGCTTCAACAACTGTCGTACTATTTTTTAGTGCCGATAATGTTAGCCAGGGGCTGCCTGGAGAGAGGTTGGGACGTGAATTGAGCATGTCACTAGCTATTGCGATACACACTTTTGCAGTTCCATTAGAGTTTCTGACTTCATCAGCTACCACTGCCTGAGCACGCTGGACCGCGCCTACAACATCAGAACATTTACCTTCGCACTTATAGTCAACAAAAAGTGCATCTGCTGCCGTGATTCCTTTGGCCATTTTTAAAACAACTTTACAAATATCTCGTGCAGCTTCAGTTACTTTTGTTGTAGGTCTGACGTTTGACATAAAATTACCTTTTTTAAAAGCCGCCTCAGCCTTTTTTTGACATGCACTAATTGGAAAAATCTTAATTTGGCCATCCTCGGTTTCTGTTACAAACTCCCGGACCACTGTTGGATATGCGCCAGTAGAACCAAAAAAGTCTTTCTCAATATCCTTCATCCGAAGCCCGGACGGATTTCCCCCGCCAATCGAATTGATCATAACGCCCCAAATAGTCGCTGCATCCCTAGAGGAAACAATCTCTATGACTGGAGCAGACTGGGAATTATCATTAATAATTGAAAGGCTCAAATCTATTGGTTTTCTTGGTTTAGCTATGCCATTGCGATTTGGGGCTCCTAATGAGGTTTCTAGTTTCTCGAATAGCGAGCTACGCAGAAATTTCCATAGTTGTCTGGCATCCGAAGAAGCTGAGACGTCAAGGAAATAGACCACTCGCTCTGTGCCATTGAATATTGAGTGATTGGCGGCCTGAGAGCTAGCTGGTAAAACCATGGAAAAAAGTAGAGAAATTACTAGAAATTTACTCTTCGGCTTTCGCACGCGATCTCCCCCCTTTGTCTCAAGCTGGGAGCCTACTTGGTGGATTTTGCAGATACAAGGCCTCAGTAAGACTAACGGCACGCTTAAAGGCCGATTAAAAACATACCACCTAGAGAGATTTAGCCCATTACCCTTGGAATTCTATTGATACCCGAAGTTTAGGTGAGACCATATGATTTATGAAAAAAACCTTCCGCCGCATTCTCATCCCCTTGCTTCTTGTATTTGGCCTCCTCTCCTCTACAGCCCCTGCTCAGTCGTTAGATCTTGGGCCGTCCTCTAATTACTTGATTCGGATAACCCCAGAGGCCAAGGCTGTTATTGAGAAGACAATTATTCAGTATGGCGGAAAGGTTGAAGCTCGTTATCAATATGTCTTCGATGGTTTCTTAGTAAAGCTGCCGGATGTTGCAGTTGGATTATTAAAAAAGCTTCCCACGGTTCTTATAATTGAAAAAGATGCTCCAGTTTCACTAAACGCAATTCAAAATACCCAGTCACCAACGCCATCCTGGGGACTTGATCGAGTAGATCAAAGAGAGAAAGTTGGCGCAACTTCAAGCTTTGGATATCGAAGCGCTGGAGCTGGAGCTACTGTCTATATCGTTGATACTGGAATTGCTCCTCACAATGATTTTGGATCAAGATTATCAAGTAGTGGATTTTCTGCATTCAGTGATGGAAATGGTCCAGTTGATTGTCATGGCCATGGAACACATGTGGCTGGAAGTGTTGCTGGTAGTCAGTTTGGAGTTGCTAAGAATGCAAAGCTAGTTCCAGTAAGAGTACTTAACTGTTCAGGAAGTGGTAGTACCTCTGGGGTTATTGCAGGCATGGAGTGGATTCTCTCTCCTTCAAATCCAAACTCCAAGACTCAAGCGGTAGTAAATATGTCCCTAGGTGGAGGAGCTTCTTCATCTATGGATGCAGCGATTGCTAAGTTAACTAATAGTGGAGTTACAGTTGTTGTTGCCGCAGGTAATGATAATGGTGATGCTTGCACCAAATCTCCTGCAAGAGCTCCTTCAGCAATTACTGTTGGTGCAACAACAATCAGTGATACTAAATCTTCATTTTCAAATCATGGACCTTGCGTTGATATTCATGCCCCAGGCTCTTCAATTCTCTCAGCCTGGATAGGCTCAAATACGGCTACCTATAGCGCTAGCGGCACATCTATGGCCTCTCCTCATGTGGCTGGAGCTGCTGCTGTTTATGTGGGTTTAAATCCATCAGCATCTATTGCTCAAGTTTCACAATTCCTTGATGAACAATCAACAAAAGATGTAATTACCGGACTTCCTGCAGCGACTGTTAACAAACTTCTCTATGTCTCCCCAACTGATGGCTCCCCTGCAATTACTCCTCCAGTTATTGCTCTTCGCTCTGTTGGAGCAATTACTTATGATTCTGCAGAGATAGCGGTTGATGTTAATCCTGGTTTTGCTCCAACTGATATCACTCTTCAATACTCTCGTGACAATACCTTTGCAACTGGTCTTCTCTCAGCGCCTTTTACTCCAGCTCAAGTAAGCGGAGGTGTTGTTGTACAGGCTTTAGCTAAATTAACTGGGCTAAGCGCATCAGCAACTTACTACTTCCGAATCTCCGGAGTCAATGAATCTGGATCCTCCACTGCTCCTATTGGAAACTTCATTACCCTTGCGCCGCCTAAAGTTAAACCAACACCGATAGCTCTTGCTCCAACTGATGTAACGGCCTATAGCGCAACGCTGCAAGGTTCTGTTAATCCTGGAAATGATACGACTCAAGTTTCATTCGTTTATGGAACTGATCCAGAGTTTAAAACTAATACCAATACTGGTCTTGCATCCCCTGCAACAATTTCAGGAAGTACGCCAGTTGCAATTAAATTGCCCATTTCATTCCTTAAGGGAGATACTGCTTACTATCTAAAGATTGTATCCAGTAATTCATCAGGCAGTGTAACTTCTGAAGTAATTACTTTTAAAACTCCTATTTCAATTGGGAAACCACCGATTGTCTCTACCAAACCAAATGGATATCTCTTCAGCACAAGCAAGCCAAATCCAGTTCAAGGCGTCGTAAATCCTCAAGGACAGACCACTCTGGTCACTCTGGTTTACGGTCCGGAACAAACCCTGACTACCAATGCAAAATCAATCCCTGTTGGCAGTTATACAGGAGAACAAAATATCGATGTCACTGCATCCTTTCCTGCCGCAAGTCCTCCTGGAGGAAGAGTTTGGTATCGCTTTGATGCCTCTAATGCTTCCGGGATTACAAAAAGTATTGTTCAAACCAATGGAATCGAGAGACTGGCTCCATTTATTACCTCACAGAGAGTTGATAACTCTAAAGCTGGCGCTGCAACGCTCTGGGTAACAGGTGATGCGCAAGGAAGTAATACTCGTTGGTCATTCATTTATGGCAAGAGTTCTAACTTATATTCTCTCTCAGCCGATGGTCTCATTACCTTAACTCCCGGATCAATTGAGGTAAAGGCTAACCCTGAAGCCAAAGCAGTTGCAGGTACTTTCACAACATCGGCGGTAATTTCTGGTCTAGAAAATAGTGCAACTTATTACTATGTCGTAAAGATAACTTCTTTAGGTTATGCAGATCCTGCAGGGTTAGTATTAGGTAAAGTTGGCACTTGGCAAACATTAAATGTTGCCC
>Ga0208306_1000239_pt1 | contig 14892 bp, 19 predicted proteins | sample Colrivmet1449A02_FD_187632 | JGI IMG/M metagenome (GOLD analysis project Ga0208306, IMG submission 187632) | Estuarine microbial communities from the Columbia River estuary - metaG 1449A-02 (SPAdes) (version 2) | ecosystem: Environmental > Aquatic > Marine > Intertidal zone > Estuary | place... | reverse complement strand
TAATGATTTTCTTTTTTAGTTTTAGTTAAAATGGTTTGTGTAATTTGATTATATTGAATGTCTTCAATTGGGATATCTTTGTTATTCAAATGTTGAGCCATAACCACTTCAGCAAATTCAGGATCACATGCCATTTTATACATGACACAAGGCTCATGACGCATTTGCATACCTACCCAAATCGCATAGGCTTTTTCTTCCATCATTTTTTCAGAAAATTCAAAATCCATACGTTTGCCCCAAGCCCCATACATGACATCTACTTCACATCCAATCTCACGAAGTTTGACAATCCATGGTGATGCCAATACATAGCGTCCGTGTTCAGTAAATCCATATTCTTTGGCTAATTCTATCTTTTTAGCATTCGTCAATGTTTTGGTCATCTTCTTAATCTGAACTTGATAAATACCGCAATGTGTAACTACATCGTGATCTTTTGCACAGTCACGCACATTAGTAATAATGGAAGGAAATCCCTGATAAACAGAGCATCGTTTGAATTGAGTATATGCTTTCTTCATATCAATTTCAGCAACAGGTGAACCCTTACATTTCTTATTCTTAAAATTAATCATTAAATTTACACCTGACAAAAGGAAATTACATAATTCTGGTTCTTTGATGAGATCAATTGCTATACCACGATCAAATGATTTAGTAAAGTTTAGCATTGTATCCGTTCGTTTGTCACCAATAATATATGCTTTATCGCATGTCAAAATTTTACGTGGATAGGTCATGGTTCCCTCATAACGATTCCATAATTTATTACGAATACATTGATTAATGATTTCAATACCTTCTTCTTTAGAAATTACTTCTGCTTGAATATTCATTTCGTGCATGTCTGAAAGTAGAGTAACATGATTGATTTCAGAATTGATAAATTGTAATGTTTTACCTTTACGATTACGATGATCAAATAGCACTTTATTAAATACGGAATGAATAATAATGCCAGTATCCATTGTCTTTGCTACAAGTTCTAAATCAGATTCTGGGACACCTTTCTCATATTGAATTGCTAATTTTTTAGCCTTATTTATCTTTCTTTGAAAGTTCCATTTGACGCGATCATTTGTAGCATTGCTTTTCATTTTTTCAAAATATGTAATCATTGGTTGAAATACACAATGCTCAATGCCTTCACGAAACGCCTGTTTTTTCATTTTAGCAACAATGGGTTGAAATACAGTAACACGGAGATCAGATGATTTCATGATTTTATCAGCAATGGATTCATCTGCAATAAAACGAGTTTGATTCTTCTTATCTGTTCTAAGTCCAATGACTTTATCTGAGTAGTTGTAATAATGAAAGATAGAATTTAGATCATTACCTTTAATGGTAGTAGAATAAGAATCAACCACCGTAGATCCATTCATCAGATCAGATTGAATGGTCATACCATCCTTCAATTTCATAGAAGACAACAAATCAATAGGTAATTCAAATAGCAAAGATTGATCTTTCTCTTCGCCATTCAACCAATCTCTAATTGATTCCTTAAAAGATTCTACAGATGCTACTTTTGATTTACCAAGAGCCTTCTTCGCCTTACGAGCCTCAGCCTGTGCCTTACGTTTCGCCTCCTTCGCCTCACGCTCCTTACGCACTTCCTCAATCATCTGACGAGCCCGAATCTCAGACAAACGTTGCATCTCCTCACGACGCTGACGCTCAGCCTGTCTAGCGACCTCACGTTCAAAGGCCTCACGTTGCTCTTTCTCAAATTGACGTTTCTCAGCACGACGCTGTAACGAAGCCTTATAGCGGTCTTCCAATACATTCAAACCATGGACTTGACGAGCGAATTGCTGACGGTCAATCTCACCTAAACGTCTTTGTTCGGTAATACGTTGATACTCAGCCAATCTAGAACCAGAATACTCACGAATTGCAATTGGGCGTTGGATACGCTGGATGCCGGACATGTCTCTCTACATATATAAACTAAAATAATCTTTAGACTCCTTCCGCGTTCTTTTTTCTGAGTTGAGACTGCCGGACATATCCGATCTGTTTCAGCCGGAACTCCTCATCCGTTCTATATCGTTCATGATTCTTCTTAATTTGAGTTCCCTTGTTCTTTTCATAATAGCGTTTCTGTGCCTCAATCAGTGCCGGACTGCGTGATTTAATAACAAACAGATGATGAATATATTGGATTGGATCTGTCATTTTGATTTATATATACTACTTTTATATAATATATAAACCAAACTTTAAATAGAAAATAACCTACTTCAACATTGTCGCAACTGCCGGAAGTTGTCCAAACGAAATAGATCGATGAAAGGGTTTATTAAACGGTGAACCAACAACTAATGGTTTTCCAAATGGAAGAGCCAGACGAGCCCGTAGATAATCTTCAGAAACAAATGGTGATGGAATCATTCTATTTAGAACCAAGATCATATGCCATCGCAATTGTTTCGTATAGATCAAGATCAGCCTCAGAAGGAATAATACATTTGAGAGAAGCAATTATCTGTTGCACATCGTTTAATTGTTCCTTATTTTCATACCGGAAGGATTCGTGAAGAACCTTATCATTCGGAGTCATCAACGATTTATTCGTTTCGTATTCAGCGTAAGTGATAACGTGGATATGAGCCATCTACTATGCTTAGCGAATCAAATTGACTGAACCAGCCATATCAATGGTCAGAATCTGCTGAACAGCACAGAACACAAAGAATTCACCAGTGCTAGCAGTGCCATTCCACTGAACAACCAAATTCTGAACAGGAGTTCCCACAAAACTGAATTCGCCGTTAGTGATGTTTTCACGATTCAGTGATAGACCACCTAGATAAGCACCCGAAGCATAGTTTGTGCGATCACACAGCGACAAAGAAATATCATTCGCGACGGCATTACCAGCAGTATTCGCAAGAGGCCCGGCTGAAGTGCGTGAAGTATCAAACATCAGATTCAGACAACGATTCATCTCCAAAAATTGCTGTGAAACCTGAGACAGATTCGCGTTATGAACCAAAGCACCATCCGCATAGACGTAGCACTGAGTCTGACCACCATCAGTGAGATGACCAGCATTACGCTGAGTTTGAGTGGGTTGAGTTCCCCACAGAATGCAACGAACGGATGAGGAGTTCAGACCAATTGTCTGAGTAATAGAAGCCTGTTGAGCATAACGCGAGTTGTGGAAAGTATCAATTTTCATCTGATACACACGAGAAGCCAACATCGCCTTGATGCCCTGCTCATAGGCTGGTTCAGGAACGAGATTCTCAAAGACGAGAGAAGCATCGCTAATTGTGTAATTGGTAACAGCATCACCTGAACCCTGAGTAATTGCCTGTAGAACAGACTCAGTATCAATCTGAAGCAGAGCAGAGGAGAGGAGGAAGAGGGGCAAATGCTGTTGAGCATTAAATACACCAAGTGGAATAGGAACACAAACAGTTACAGACTGACCAGTATTAAAAGCACCAGGAAAGACTTGATCGTGAATCTTAGCGTCCGATTCAAGATATTGTTGATTTGTGGCGTGAAGGAGGAGAGAATTGTATAGTTTATTGGCCATGTTCAATGATTCCACATTCTGACCGGACAGAATCGCTGAGATACGCTGAAAAACGGAAGCACCAGAACCCGATTGTTTGAACGCCCATGAATAGGCCACAGCCTGAGTCACGTTACAAGTGAATTTTACATATGCTGAACCTGAAACCATAAAACCACTGCCCATATTGGCAGGAAGTTGAAAGAGCAGAGGCTGACCAGCATTGACCGTGCCGGACTGTGAGGCTACAGAAACAATTCGACGGGCAGAGGAATTCGCCAGACGAGGACGAGCCTCAGGCATCCATGAACTTGGGACATCCTGTTGAGCCACACTAAGCGAATATGATTTGAGGGGCTGTGAACCGGACATTAAAATTGATTATCTACTTATGCTTGATAATATTTTCTTTTCACAACTCCGCCATCTTGTAATCCAACCGATTTCGCGATATCACCGACTGTCTTGGCCTGATCCAAAAGCGACTGAACCCCCTTCGCTCCAGCGATGATTGGCTGGGCTAATGAGCCGAGCACCGGAATCTTTGAAACAAAATCTCCTGCTCCTGCGATAATATCAACAGGCTTACGAACCACGTCATATACTTTACCTGCTACATTCTTTGCACCTGACCATACATTACTTGCCGTAGACTTAATGCCTTCCCATAGATCCGAAAACCAGCCCATTGATTAAATACTACTAATATATCACATTATTCAAAGGGCACAACTGCTAAACTCAAAATACAAAAATCAAACCGATTATTGGCTCCGCCGTTATATGCAATAGAGGATGTGATCTCTACATCAATACCGCCTCCCGTAGTCTCCAGATAAAATGGATAATTACCACCCATATCCTGAGCATGTTCACCACGATTACAAAAGATCAGAGCATTGCTAGGCTGATACGCTTTACGAATTGAATCAGATTTAATCGTAATTAGACGGTTATCATGTGTTTGTGTTGAATCCGCAATTGTAAAACCAATGAGTTTACATTCATATCGCCCGTTAAGACCTACAGGATACATTAGACGAGCCGGAAGACTACCAGCACTACCTTGAATAATAATCTGACACAATTGAGGAGAAGCCATTACTACTTCTTCTTGCTATAATAATTTGCTTTTATTGCATTTAATTGTTTTTCCGCCTCTGTCTTACTTTTCCATTCTTTGCTCAACGGATTACCCCGTTCACCATAGACTTTGTATTGGTTATGATTGGGACGTTTGCGAATAAACCACGGCATGGACTTTTATTAAGAAGATAGAGATTAATCTCCGCCTTGCACACTTGGCGGAGCAAGTGTTTAGTCCCCAAAAAAATAAATCTAAGTGACGAATCTCTCAGGACTAATCAATCCCCAATCCTCTGCCTTTTTCTTAGCAGAAATACCTAATTCGGATAAATAACTCCCAAGATCTCTATTAGGATCCTGTCGTAAATTACTTATTAACCGATCATCGGATTCACGGACTAAATCACGTAACTCTTTGTCTCCTATTTTACCTGCATCTTTTGCCTTTCTAAACCGATCATAATCTATATCATGTTGGCGACATGCTGAATCAGAAGCATTAATCGGATTACCTTCATCTAATTCATTACCTGGGCCACAATAACGATAACCACCAGGAGCGGTAAATTTACCTTTTGCCCAGTTACTGGCAGTGTGTATTACATTACCAACTGTATTCTTAAACGAGTCATACACATTACCGACTGTCTGACTTGCTTTACTAAAAAGATCACCAAACCAACCCATACTACTTCATACCTGATAATTTAATGCCGTTTTTCTTCAAAAACTGCGAAACCAACGATACATGCTTTTTCGGAACGACTAACTCACCAGGCATTAAACGAACCAATACCCGATCCGGATCATCCTTTTTCAGAATCCCATCAGGAATGTTTACATGTGATTCATCCACCATACCGCCATTAGCAAATACAGGCATCCCCCACATAGACACATGCGGAATATTGGGAGCAAATCCATATCTAGGAGGGCACATCTCTATATTAGAGTGACAATATTAAACGAAGGAACTCCTAACAAATTAAACATACAATCCCAAAAAGCGTCCTTTATTCTCTCTGAAATCCATCCGATAAAAAACAGAGGAATCGGAGAATAGTCTTTGCAACAGAAGGCTTACGAATCTTCTTCGCCAGAAGCAATCGCTCAAATTCTGCTTTAAAGGCCTGACGGTGTGGAAAGGTTCGCACGAGATTCTCTGCTCCAATATCGACTGGAAAATCATCATATCCATCCAGTAATCCTACCACACATACAACATGATATGCCTTCAGATCTTCCTTTGCCAAGGTATCACGATGGACTTTCTCATTCAAATCAAACACAGCATAATCAAACTGGTGTTGAGCAAGAGGAATATTGCGAAAGGATTCGTGCCATATCAACACCTTGCCGTAGGATTTCAATAGATCAATTTCCTCAGGTTTCAATGGACGAGAACAAGCCAATACAAAAGGTTTTTCATCTCCGTGGCGTGGAATATCTACCGCTTTAACGTCCGACAGATCTAGATCCCGTTTAATCACAGGTGGAAGATTATCTAAGATACTGGCCATTATATACTTATTGTTTGGAAATTAATTGGCTAACCAGTCCTGCCATCTTTTCCAAGTCCTTCTGCATCTTCGCCATCTTGACCTCTTGCTCTCTTGCCCATGTTTCTAATACTTGATTACGTTGCGTTAGGATATCAATCTCCTCCATCAGCCCCTTTACTGCATTGACCGTGTGCGATAAGATAGGGCGGTCATTTACACCCAGTGTGTTCTTATCCGTTAAAGTCTGTTCTGCCACAGGCTTTTTCATCTCCTCTTCGTATTCATACCAATGATTACAGACGTGTCTAGATACACCTGCCTGTATCGCACTCTCCAATACGTTCTGAGCGATAAACCCCTCCTGAGCACAACAACAGAACTCGGGCTCTTCATACTCTACGTCCTGTCCATCTGCCGTCTTCTGTTTCGTAGGGCAGGTGTTCTTCATACAGAAACTGGAAGGTTTCAAACCCTTAATGAATTTAATTGACGAAGCAGGCGATAGTTCTTCAATATTTCGTTTAATACGTGAATCACTGGCGATGCCATAGCCTGCCCCCTGATTGACGTAGAAGTATCCAGACCCTGTATTTTCCAAGTTCATATGAACCATAAAAATGTCCCAGTTACGACTGATAAGAACAGCATTTCCTGCTAGATAAACCTTACGGTCATAAAACCCATCTCCTCTGATAATCCACGAATGGATATTATCATGAATTCCCCACTGATTACCACCATCTCCCATAAAACAGAACCTAGTCCATAGCCCATATCCAAACCAGCCATTTCGTCCATACCCATAGGTTGTGACATGCCCATATGGGTTCCCCATCCCTTCAGGGCTTTGTAGCCCACGTCCTATGCTTTGCCAGTATAATCCTGAGTTACTATTATTAATACGAAACCAATCATTCGTATAAACTTGTGCCCCTGTGATATCACCCCCAACGCTAAGGTTATTACCAGTAATGACCATCAAACCTGTATGTTCCAATGTTCCATATGATTTAATCATACCATAATTACCAGCCTGATACGGGTAATAATTCAAATATAATTCCTTACCAAGTCCCGCATCCAAATGAAGGTTACCGTTGGTTGAGATCACTTGGGCAGTATTTGCATTAACGGCGTTTGTTCCAGAACCCACACGAAGATACGCCCCCCATGTTGCGTTCGCACCATAAACCGTCACGGATGAATCACCAGCACCTAGGGTAGCGTAGCCTCCTGGTTCAATCGCCATGCCCGTTCCACTGTTAGACATCAGACGGAGACGACCCGCATCGTTGCGAAGTGTTGCGGTATTTACTCCTCCATCCTCTGTTCGTGTGTTGCTGTTCTGGAAAAGAACACACCCATTCCCTGTGTTATTAATCACAGCAAATAGGGCGTAGGAACCTGAGCCACTGTTTGGATTGACTACATATGACCTTGTACCTCCGTTTGTGTTCCTATAGACGTGAAGAGCACCATTTGGACTTGTGGTTCCAATGCCTACATTACCATTAACTTGTAAATTTCCAGCAACGCCAAGATTACTAGCAAAGGAAGCAGGAGATGCTCCCCATCCCATATCTCGTCCTATGGTGAATCCACCTCCTACATAATACATGAAAGAGGCCACACGGTCTCCCGAATCATGGATAGCGATTTCTGTATTACTTTGACATTCAAACAGCAGACCCGCCGTGCTAGACGTCCAAAATGAACCACCGCCATAGTTTCGGTCAATGCCTCCAAGAGTCAAAGAACCGGCCGCCATATGGTTATTGGGAACAGCATAGGCCGTTCCTCCAACGACGTTAAGCAGTCTATCATTCAATATCAGATTGCCTCCAGTATCCAACGTCATCACGTTCGTAGTGCCATTATACCATTTATGAACGCCCGTCGTTGGTGTGCCATACCACAACGTTCCTCCATTAATTCCGAGTGCATAGGGACAACTATTCGCATCACCAGGCCATAGGATAAGACGTGTTCCTGGTCCTCCGTTGGTGCCGTTTGATGGAGCCGATACATTCACATCATGAAACTTCCCCTTGCCTACTACATATAAATTCGTATCAATGCTTGTCCCTGACACTCCCACGCCCAGTGCGGCATTCACATACACCGAGCCATTCGTTCCCTCTCCAGAGACACGAAGACGTTCTACCACTGTTCCAGTGCCCCCATCAACATGAAACCCAATCTCTGTCTTATCCGTAGATGGCATATAGCCTTGAATATAAGCGGAGCGATTTGTTCCTGTAGTTGATCCGAATAGGAATCGCTGGTTGATGTATTGACCACCAGCGTAGGTCGCATTGTTGAGGACGAAGAAATCGGCCGAGCCTGTCTTCCCTATCTGGAAAATACCGATGTCTGGGTTCTGTCCGACTCCAACCTTATCAAACAAACGGATGCGTCTATCCGATGCAGTCGTTCCTGCTCCGACCATATCCAAACAACCAGTGGTAAAGGCTTGATAGCCGATTTTACCAGCATTTCCATCTTTCCCTGATACACCACTACCAAACTCTATGATGTTCGATGAGGTCAATCCGAGCGTTCCTGTCATCGTGTCTCCCGCCTTCAAGACCCGAAGATTGTCTTGTGTATCAACGTAAGAGGTAGAAGCCTTTCCGTTAATCTGTGTTTGGATCGCCGAGGTTACTCCGCTTAGGTAAGATGCCTCTAGTAATGTGACTGAAACCGCTTGAACATTGCCTGCGACGCTAAGCCCCAATAGACGATTGGCCATCAGGCCAGAGAGAGTAATAGGAGATACATTTGAGAACGTATGCGTTCCAGTGAAGGTCTGAGGCCCGGCTAGTTTGGCATAGGTTGCACCAAGACCAGTAATTGCAGTATCCACGTAGGTCTTGTTGGTGTAGTCGTCTCCAATTACAGGTATGGCTGAACTGGTCACTTTGAAGGCACCCATAATGAGGGAACCCGTCATCGTGTCCCCTGATTTCAGAACACGTAGGTTATCTTGTGTATCCACGTAGCCCTTCCGTGTCAATGTATCGTCTGTAGTGGGTGTAGCGGTGCTCGTTACTTTATTGGAACCCATCACGATGTCGCCCGTCATGGTTCCACCCGACAGGTTCAATTTCCCATTGAGTTGCGTTTGGATGTCTGACGATACGTTGTCTAGGTAGTCCAATTTTGTAGTGCTAATACCAGAGGAAACCAGTTGCTTGTTCCCGTTAAGCACGGCTACTCTATCCGCAGTCAGGGAGGGCATCGTGACGTTCGTCAGTTCTACGCCCTGTTCATCCAGTTGCAGACCATACCACCGCACCGTCTGAACACCTGATGGATTTGCGGTAATACATAAGGCACAAATATAACGATGAGCAGGAACAAAAGTTCCCTCCATGACCTTGTAAAGGGAATCGGATGGGGTAAAGGACACAGTGGTGGTCGTCAGGTATTGATTGATGCTTGTTCCATTATCAGAGGCGAAGAGTTGGATAGAGGAATTATAGGAGGGTTCGTTGATGTTCCAATTCATGACGATGTCGGTTCGTTTGCCCGTTCCCGCTACACCGAGATCGGCCAGTTGTAGGATGGCGTAATTCTGCGTGGTTGTGGCTTGATAAATTCCCATAGAAGACGTGATAGAACCAAAGTATTGACGGGTGATGACTCCTGCATCCGTTGCTGGTGTGGTGTAGTTCGCATCAATGGACAGGACGGATCCTAGAGTAGCCTTTTTGGTGGCGGGGACGAGGAGGTCGTCGGCGGACAGTTGGGCAGTGTAACTGACATTACCGATTACTGTTTGTGGGGTTGTTGTCACCTTGTCTAGAAACGACCCAGCAATGGCGATGGATAGGTTGGATACAACATTATCTAGATGGGTCTTATTCACTACATCGTTTCCGGTTGTTGCATTATGAGTCGTTTGGATATTTTGTGCTCCCATATTGAGCGTTCGGGTTGCGTTTTCATAAGGGACATAATCAGATAAATTTACTAATTGTCCATCAATATATACCTGATCTGCCTCTACAATATTGAGACCATCTAACGTATTAGGGAGGTATTGTTGATTGAGTCCGGATACAGACATATTCTCTTACTTATATTAGAGATAATCTATATGGCATTTCAAACAGAAAAGCATAAACTATCCGATGAACTGAAAGCGTTGGATCATCAGGTTGATTTAGGTGGGAAAAACCAACCCTTTCCAAAATCCCATTTTTTGTATTTGATCGCTGGAGGCTTAGGATCGGGAAAAACTTCACTGGCTCTAGGACTATTGAAAATCAAAAAGGAGGACGGTGGCTACCGTAAGTGTTATAATCGTATCTATGTCGTATCGCCAACTGCAAAATATGATCCTAAATGGGACAAATTGATTCAGGAAGTGGATGACGAGGGTAATTACTATACAGAGTGTAATGATGAAACCATTGGAGAAATCATTGAGAAGTTGGAGGTATACAACGAAGAGTGGAAGGAGAACCATAAGAAAGATGAAAAGCCATCTTCATTAGTTATTATTGATGATTGTGTAGATTCATTCAGTAAACGACAGAAGAATAAATTAAATAAGTTGGTTCTTACCTTACGGCATTTGAAAACATCGGTTTGGATTATGACCCAGAAATTAAATGCTGTTCCTCAACTCATTCGTGCTCAGGCTAGAGCGATTTCTTTCTTTCCGACATTGAATCGCCGTGAAGAAGAAACACTGATTAATGAAATCAACATTGACGAGAAACTGTTTAAGAGGTTAATTGATTTCGCTGGAAATGGGGATGATCATCCTTTTCTACACGTTAAACTCGGGAGTGGAAAACCTATCTTTTTTCGTAAGTATGATCAGATTAAATTGGAATGAATTCTTTAATTCACATGTGTCCTTTTGAAGAAGATACATATTACAGTAGAAATAAAGAACGTATCCTAGCAAAGACCAGACAAAAGCATAAGTGCGAATGCGGGGCAGAGTATTCCTATTCCAATCGGAAATGTCATTTGGGATCTATCCGACACATAATTTATCTCAAGAGTAAAGAGAGTAATGACTTACGTAATTCAACCTAGAACATATGAACAAGCAAAGCGTCTTGGGGTTACTGTAAAAGTTAGTAGTAACCCAAAGAAGAAAATTGATGTGTTTAAGGATGGGATTAAAATTGCATCAATTGGGGCAATAGGCTATAAAGATTATACAATATATTTGAAAGAAGATAAGAAGTTGGCAGAGGAAAAGAGAAAGGCTTACAAGGCTAGACATGAGAAGGATAGGAAGGTTGTTGGTTCGGCTGGATATTATGCGGATCAGTTACTTTGGTAAGCCTAACAATCCTGCAATGGTTTGGTTGATTTCATTTCGAAACATTGGAACCGTTTTCCAAATACGCTGTTTTTTTGGATTTGTTGTATGTGTTGATATACCTAGATTTTCTGCTAATTTTCTGATTTGGTCACGGCTTAATGCGTTTACTTTTTCAGGAGTAGAATACTCTAAGGCATAGTCTTGTTTTGTTTTTGCTTCTTGTTTTTCTTCGGCAACATATTCAGCAGGAACATCCGCTTGTGGATTATCTAAGCGAATTGGAGCACCTGATACAGCGGGTTGGGCAGGTTGGACAAGAGGAGCATCTGGTAGATCTAATACATAGGATTGCCCTGATCTCATGGATGCGTTTTCAAAATCAAAGGCAAAGGATGGGAGAGAACGGGGAGATAAACTTTCAATCGAGGGAGTTTCCCATGAGGATACACCTGATCGTTCGGAGGGTGGAATAATACCTCTTGCTACTTTTCTGACATCTTCTAAGGTTACTTCGGGCATCTTTACTTCTGGCATAGGAGCAGGAAACCCACGTGCACCTTGTCGTCCTGCTTGACCTTGTTCTCCGCGTTCACCACGTTCCCCACGTTCCCCACGTTCTCCCTGTGGAGCATTTACAATGATATTAGGCAATGGACGATTACCTAATACATTAATGAGTTGTTCCAATTGTTGTTGAGAAGATACTAATGGTTGAGCGGATTGAACTAATGGTTGTGCTGGTTGTCGCTCTCCCGAAGGGAGACCCTGTCGCTCTCCCGAAGGGAGACCTAGACCCGCATATAATGCGGGTTGTCGTTGAGCCAGTAGAGGGGCTAATGTTTGTAGCAATTGTTGAGCCTGTGAGGGTTGAGGAGGACGTTTCGCACCACCACCTCCGCGTTTGGTTACATAGACATTAACTTGTTGAGAAACTGATGTCTTCTGTTTTACTTTAGTTTTCTTTGTTGTCTTCTTCTTAGCCATATCTACTAAGTTGTGATAATATATTTGCGGATTTAATAAATGCTTCGTGTCGGGATTCTCCTAATGGTTTGATTAATCCTTGTGCTTCTAATTTCTTACGTGTCGCTTCTGACATTTCATGTTGAAATTTTCCTTTCATCAATGGTTTCTGTTTACGTATTTTCTCTTGTAATTTTTTATCCCTCTTGAGATAAGCGGGTAGTCTTGTCTTCTTGCGTGGCATCTACCATAACCTTTGATTTTAGTTTTTCTAATCGTTTCATTGCCTTGTCTCTTGTTTTCATTAACGTATCATATACCGTAGGGTCAATAGATGGTGCAATAGGAACACGATCTTGTGCATGTGAATCTGATTTATAAGACCACTCTTGAATGGTAAGACGACATGTCCAGTCTAATCCTCCCATGTCTAATTCATACGCTTGAGCGTCGCCTAGATATAAATTGATACGATCTACGATTTGATTCGCTAAATCTATTTCAAGATCGGTGCTGTTCGTCCATTGGATAATGGCTCCTGGAAGGACACCGACTTGGACTTTGGCGAGGATGTCACTGTATTCGTTAGAACTGACCACATTTTCGTAGTTGCTAGTTTGGGTGAGATTTTCAGATCTAACGTATATCGCTGTGTTCTGGCTGACGTTGACGTTTTGCGTTGACGTGCTGGGGGTAACTGACGCTGGGGTGGTATATCCGAAAGAGAATACATTAGTGTAGCCGAAGCAACGCAAAACGACAGGAGAAGCAACGAGTATACTAATGGTCGTGCTGATGGAGTCAGAGGGAAGAAATGAAAAAGTAACTTTACCAGTATTTCGGTTATAAGTAAAACTAAGACGAGAAGAAGCATCCCAGCCTGTTAATGCTAAGATAGAAGAAGAAAGTTTAGATTTGAACTCTGTAAGAAGAGTGAGGATATTGTAATTTCCTGCTTCTATCTGAATGGTTGCAGAATAGGTAACCGCATTACGAACAATCTGATAGGTAATAGAGTTGTTTGTAGAGTTGATCAGTTTGAAGTTATACGGAATTTCTGCGGATCCAACACGACACGTAAGCCAATTATTGGGATTGCTTAATGTAATAGGTTTAATAAGATTAATATTAAAATTAGAGGGAGTTCCATCAGCACGATACGCTGAAGAGATAAAGATATTGTATGTTTTTACAATAGATAATGAGGAGTCTACGTCCATTTATCTATTGGTGATATTATTTGCGGGATTGTTTGATTTTCTCTTTTAATACATTGCTCAACATCTCACGGACGGTTTTTTGATGCTGATCTTGATCTTCTATTTTCTCTTTTATTTCTTTTGAATTGAACTGTTCCAATGGCATGAACATCGACTCATCAATTAATTGGGAAATAGGCTTACGGGAAAACATTTATGTTTCTCTGTCTGTCGGAGGGTTAGATTTTATTTTTATTATTTTATCTTGGCTTATTTTAGATGACGAAGAGTAAACTAGAAAAAGAATTCCAAGCAGATGAGGATGGAACGGTATTGGTTCCTAAAGAAATTGTTCCTCCGGTTGAAGTATCTGTAACTGCTATTAAAAAAGCAGTGAAACGAGAAATGAGTGAGAAACAACGGGCAAATATGGAACGAATGATTGAGATGAATAAGGAGAAATGGGCGAAGAAACGGGAAGAGAAACAGAAAGCACTAGAGGAAGAGATTCTGAAGAAGAAAGAAGAAGAGCAGAAATTATTGGATGCAGGAACACATGTTCGGGTGAAAGTTAGTAAGAAGGAATATAAGCCAAGGGTAAGTGCTGACTTGATTCAGCCATCCCTTAGGGAGAAAAAGATTGAATCACCTAATCCACCTAAGCCATTGCCTCTACGTAGAACTAAAGCATATGAAAAGACACACGATAGTGAGAGTGACTCTGATCTCAATGATACCGTTACAGAAACGGAAACGGATCTAACGGAGGACGATAGCGAGATTGATGAACGACCAAAACAACGTAGAGTTCGTCGTGAAATGAAGAAGACCCTACGGGTGGTTGAAAAAGTGAATCAGGCTCTGAGTTATGCCCCTCCGACCAATCCTTATCTCACTATGCTACAGAACAGATGGCAGTAAGTTGGGTTTTCTATTATGCTAAGAAGTATGGCATAAAATGGATGATGCAACAGAGAGGGTTTTCTTCGTTTAGTATTTCGGTTGTTTTATTTCTTGTTTGTTAGTAGAATGAGTCTGGTTGAGGAGTTGAAGGCATTTGACTGTCGTGTAAAGAAACCTCTTCCACCAGCCATTAGAAAATGGCGTGAGCGATGGGTAAAAGCTATTAAGAAAGAATGGGTTGTGTTGAATGCTTATGATGTGAGAAAGGAGAAGTGTTCAATTTATGAGGAGCATTTTTAAAACATAATAATAGAATGATAGATCCAGTTCTATATGATCTCATTGAATATTTTGAAGATTGTATTTATGATGCCTACGTTTATTTAGATGTAAATACGGAAGATATATTTGATAAAT
>Ga0208306_1000178_pt1 | contig 18462 bp, 20 predicted proteins | sample Colrivmet1449A02_FD_187632 | JGI IMG/M metagenome (GOLD analysis project Ga0208306, IMG submission 187632) | Estuarine microbial communities from the Columbia River estuary - metaG 1449A-02 (SPAdes) (version 2) | ecosystem: Environmental > Aquatic > Marine > Intertidal zone > Estuary | place... | reverse complement strand
AAATATTCCCAAGAATTATTCTTAATATATCTATATTTATCTTTTAATATTTTATATACAACAAATGATATATCATAATGAGAATTATTAATAACACATAAATCTATATAATTATTTATATCCATATAAAATATAATAATAATAAATGCTTATTTACAAAAAATATAATCGTGAAAATTTAAATAAAATACTTTCTAAACAAACTTCAAAAATTCTAAATGAACTTAGATGTATCAATATGACAATGCAACAATATGAAGACAAGGAACATATAAATAAAAATATGTGTTGTGTAGAATTTACAGTAAATGCAGAAAACGTCGAGAACGGAATTGTAGAAAAATTACAAGAAATAAGATCAAAGATACAAGTTCCTTATAATAATGCCATACCCCTTCCAATATATGTATCCATAGGAAAACTAGTGGAAAAAGATAAGGATTTTTTACTATATGAAAAATTTATTAAAGATAATAATGATTATTCTAAGACTTTTCAAGAGAGATATACATTTCAGGGTAATATTAATATTATAATATATGTTCCAAATCTTATGAATAATGTTACAGATTATACATATTATCCATCGATTGAAGCATATACAAATCAAAATAAATGGATGGAACTAATGACACATCCACGCTCGTATTTTTTAAGAATAATTGGTAATGTAAAAAAAAATAATAATGCATATAAAGTATTGACTAATAATATATGCAAAGATTATGGTTGTGTATCGAATGCTAAAGAAGATATAAGTACAATGATATCAACATTTTTTTTACCTACAAAATGTTTACAACACGAAAGTTATGATAAAAATATGAAGGTAAAAGTATATAATATATATCACGTCAAACCATGGGATAACGGAGACCACGAGTTAAAAAAAAGATATAATGAAGTTCTTAATAGAACACTTGACGAAAGAAAAGGGGATGGAGAAGATGATGTGCAAAATGACAATGATGCTGATATTGAAGCAGAAGAATTAAAACAAGTTAAGACATATGCTCTTGCTTCTGCATTAAAAGAAGAATATATACAATATATAGATAATGGATATAATAGACAAATAACAGAAGACTTTCAAGTAAGAAATGCAACAACATTTCCAGGAATACAAGAAATAAATTATAAAATGTTTAAATTAAATCCTTCTAGTGATGTATTTGCAAATAAAGTTAATTTTCATTATATGCCTTGGGGGGACAAACTTTTGAATAATCAATATGTTCTTAACGAAGGTAAAACTTTTGATTTTGAAGATGTTAAATACATTTCTAAAGATAAAAAGGAAAATAAAATAATTAAATTTAAATCATTAAATGATAGGCATTATATGAAATTTGGAGAAGATGGAAAACTTGCAATATATGATGAAGGAAGTGATGCTAAAATAACCGAAGTTCGATATTTATCAAATATAGAAATTATCAATGAAAATAAAAAAAATGTTAATTTTGATATGTCAGGAGTTTTAAATTTTAATAGTAGTGGAGATGCCCAATCAAAGACTATAAAAATACAAAAATTATCTTTTAACCCATATAGCATAATATTAGATGAAAATAATCCAGGAAATTTATTAATTTATGGAATGGGATTTGAAGAAATACCATATAGTTGAACATAGTTGAACATAGTTGAACATAGTTGAATTTGATAATATATCTTTTTATGCCGGCGTAATAATATATAATAATATATAATAATATATAATATTAGAAGAATGATAAATAATGAATGGAATATATTAGATTTATATTTTAAAGATCATAAATATCCATTTACAGGTCATCATTTAGATAGTTATAGAAATTTTGTAAAAATTAAAATACCAGAAATTATAAAATTAAATAACCCTATTACTATGATTAAATTAGATGATATCAATAAAAATATGATTGTTAAAGTCGAAGTATTTGTAGGAGGAGAAGAAGGTGACAATATATATGTAGATAGACCTATTAGTTTTGAAAACGGAGCTCCAAAATTAATAACACCAAATGATGCAAGAATGAGAAATTTAACATATGAAACTCATATTTTTGCTAAAATAATTGTTAGAATTACTGACGATAAAAATGTCGTAAATAATATTGAATTTAACAATATTGCAATTGGAAGTATTCCAATTATGCTTCATAGTGATATTTGTTTATTAAAAAATAATGGTTCAGACATATTAAAATTATTAGGAGAATGTCCTTATGATACAGGAGGGTATTTTATAATAGATGGAAAAGAAAAAGTTATAATAGCGCAAGAAAATATTGTAACTAATAAATTATTTACTAGTAAACTAAAAGATGATGATATAAATGGGTTCAGTTATAAGGGTGTAATTAGATGTATTGCAGATAAAGGTTCTGTTAAACCATTTAATATCGAGTTCTATTATGTGGATACTCCTGTGTTAAAAAATGGACTTTACAGGGAAGACAATGTAGATATTAAATATATGACTAGTAAACAATATATATATGGTTCTATATTAGTATCTTTACCTTCATTTAGTGAAAAAATACCCTTATTTATTTTATTTAGGGCACTGGGAATAGAAACTGATAAAGAAATATATAATTATATTTTTGGAGACGAACTCGATAGTAATGAAAAAGAGTATTTTGATAATTTTATACGTCCTAGTATCATTAGTTCATATTATATTTTTAAAGATAAAGAAATATACATATATACACAAAATGATGCATTAAATTACTTGAAACATAGAGTTAAATATGGTAGTGTAGAGCATGTTAAATCAGTTATAATGACAGAAATTTTTCCTAATATTGATGAATTAGATAATAAAGGAAAGTATCTAGGATATTTAATATTACAATTTATAAAAACAGTTACAGGAACTTTGCCGCTGAGTGATAGAGATAGTTATATATATAAACGTGTTGATATTAGTGGTTTTAAACTTACTGAATTGTTTCAAGAATCTTATATAAAATTAAGAGATAACATTAGAATTAAAATAGATAATGAGTATTATTATGGTTCTTATAAAGAAAAAGGTAATTATACAAATATTGTAAATAATAATAATATTTATAAAATAGTGGATTCTTTAATAATTACACAAACTTTTGGAAAATCATTAAAAGGAAGATGGGGGTTGATTAATAATAGTGATCCTGAATTAGGAATTGTTCAGGATTTATCAAGAATTAGTTATATAGGATATTTATCACATTTAAGACGCGTAAATATTCCTATAGATAGAAGTGTTAAAATAACTAGTCCTCATAGATTGCATTCGCAGCAATGGGGGATGATGTGTCCTTTTGAAAGTCCAGACGGTGCTTCTATAGGATATCTAAAAAATTTATCATTATTAACAAAAATAACAGCAGGGTTAAATATAAATAATATCAAAAAATGTTTATTAGATATTGGAATTATTGCTTTAAATAAATGTAATTTATTAATTAATAAGAATATTACAAGAGTATTTTTAAATGGAACATTATTTGGATATACTGGCGATCCAATTTTTGTAACAAGAATATTAAAAGCGTATAGAAGAAATGGATTAATTAATATATTAATATCTATATCCTGGAATATTCCTAGTAATGAAATTAGAATATTTACAGAAGCAGGTAGACCTTGTAGACCTCTTCTTATATTAAAAAAAACTAAAACAAATGAAAATGAAATATTGGTATATCAAAATAATTTCACTAATTGGTTTGATATGTTAAATGGAAACTTCAATAAATTAGCAGATGAAGATAAAAATGATGATTATTATTATAGAGATATTTATAATAATCCAATAAAAACAGAAGATGCTTCATCTTCTATTGAAAAAATTGGTGGAGCTATTTTTAATATAGGAGGAGGTAAAAAGAAGATTGATACTGACATATCTCTTCTCGAACATAATGATAATTATAGAAAAATCTATAAAAATATATTAAAAGAATTAGAAGAAAATGGTGCGTGTATAGAATATTTAGATAATGAAGAAAGTGATACTGTATTAATTGCAATGAATAAAGAAGATATTACATCATATCATACACATTTAGAAATACATCCTTCAACTATATTTAGCGTTGTTACAGGTAATATACCTATGTGTAATCATAATCAAGCAGCTCGTAATGTATTTCATGCAGCGCAATCTAAACAAGCAATTGGAATATATGCTACAAATTTTAATAAAAGATTTGATACTATGAGTTATGTATTGCATTATCCGCAAAGAGCAATTATAAATACAAGAATTGCACAATACACTTCAAGTGATTATATGGCGAATGGATATAATACAATTGTTGCTATTATGACTTATTCGGGATTTAATCAAGAAGATAGTATTATGATTAATAAGGGTGCTATAAACAGGGGTTTAAATTATTTATCTTATTATAAATCTATAACAGCAACAAGTAAGATAGTATCTGCGTATGAAAGAATAATTTTTGGTAATCCTACAAAAATGAAAGATAAACTAGGTAAATACGATGAATTAGTTGGAATTAAAAATAAAGACTATTCATATATAGATGATAATGGTTTTATTAAGAAGGGAACATATATACCACAAGGTCAAGAGGTTATAATTGTTGGTATGTTAAATGTAAAAGAAATATATTATGAACATAAAGAAGGAGTTTTCACTATACAGAAGAAAAAAACAATATACAAAGATGTTTCTATAAGTACTGATAATTCATTATACGGAACTGTAGATGATGTATATATTTCTAATAAATTATCAGGAGAAGACTCTATTATTTGTAAAGTTAAATTTTTAAAAATTAAAAAACCGGAATTTGGAGATAAGCATGCTTCTCGACATGGTCAAAAAGGTGTTATAGGTATGATAATACCAGAAGAAAATATGCCATATACAAAAGATGGTGTTAAACCTGATATAATAATAAATCCACACGCTATTCCTTCTCGTATGACAATAGGTCATTTAGTAGAATGTATATTTGCTAAATTGTGTTGTATCGAAGGTATTTTAGGAGATGCTACTGTATTTATACCGATTGATAATGAATCTGTATATAAAAAACTAGAAGATAATGGTTTTAATAAATATGGTAATGAAATACTATATAACGGTTTTACAGGTAAGCAAATAGATACGGAAATATTTATAGGTCCTACTTATTATTTCCGTTTAAAACATATGGTTGCAGAAAAAATAAATTCAAGAGGAACAGGTAAAGTAACAGGTTTAACAAGACAACCTACGGAAGGTAGAAGAAATGGTGGCGGATTGCGTATTGGAGAAATGGAACGTGATACTTTATTAAGTCATGGCATTTCTATGTTTTTACAAGAAAGTATGATGGAACGTTCTGATAAATATGCGTGGGCAGCATGTAAAAACTGCGGTACACTTGTTGCACTTAATATATCATCAAATATAAATGAATGTAAAAATTGCAATAATGATGATATATCAATTGTTAGAACTCCTTACGCATTTAAATTATTAATACAAGAATTTGAAGCGATGGGTGTTCAACTTAGAATTAATACACAAGATATTGATATACCTTCTGAATATAGCGAACCTTATATTTATAAAGGTAAAATAACAAATGGAGAGGATATTGTATTAGAGGAAGAGGAAGAAGAGGAAGAAGAGGAAGAAGATGAAAATGATAGTGAAGAAGATAATGAAAAAATAAATAAAATACAATGGGGAGAATTATACGATGATAGTTTTAATGAAACTAATAATAAAAAAGGAGGATATAATAATATTAAAAAAGAACACTATAAAAATGAAGATTATAAAGGAGGAAAATTAGAATATGAAGACAATGAAGACAATGGAGATTTTGAAGATAATAGAGATTTTGAAGACGATGAAGGCAATGAAGATTTTGAAGACGATGAAGACAAAGAAGATTTTGAAGACGATGAAGATTTTGAAGATAATGGAGATAATGGAGATAATGGAGATAGTAATAATAAAAAAATGAGAGGAGAATATGATAATGATAAATATTACGAAGAAGATTATACAGGCGAAGAATATGATAGTAAGGAAGAAAATATTAATAATAATGAGTTTTTTGGAGGAAATTACAAGATAAATAATGATGATCAAACAGACAGTGAGAGTGATAGTACTGTTACATCTAACGAAAATGGTGATAGTGAAAGTGATGATGATGATGGTGAAAGTGATGGTAATGGTGATGGTAATGGTGATAATAATAATGTAAATATGGATGGAGGTAATATAGATACTAATAATGGTAATGAAAAAATTGTTCAAAATATTGAAACAGATAATATTAAAGTAATAAAAATAGATGAATAAAATAGATAATTAATGTAATTTTTATATTTAATTAAAATATAATTAAATTATAAGATAGTAGTATAATGGATTTAATGGACGCAGTTTTATATTTTGTATTAATAATTATATTAATAGCATTAGTAAGTGTTTTATCGTGGATTGTATACGATTACTATAATTATAAAGAAGAACAACAAACAATTAATTCTTTAAATACCAATAAATTTAAAGATACTTCTTCTGCAGACGAACAATTAAAAATTGAAATGAATAATTTACATATAAATAATTCTAATTATATTGGCAATACTTCAAATTATTTAATTAATTATACAAATAAAACAATAACTTCAAATATTAGATATACTTCTAATTATATCGATAATAATTTTAAAATAACTTCAAATTACATAGATAATAATATTATGTATACTTCAAATTATATAGATAATAATATTACAAATACTTCTAATTATATAAAGTATGGGAACAATAATATAAATGATAATTTAAACAGATATTTTACTTTTAGTGATATACCTAATGATAACAGTTTCTATGATTTCTTCTTATCTAGAAATACTAGTTCTGAAGTTGCGCGTTTAAATTTAATTAAAGAAACTACAGCTTCTTCGGGATTAAGAGTAAATACAAGTATAGAAAATGATAATTATCTTCAAATTTGCAATACAAGAGGGGATAATTGTTATAAATTATTTGTAGATGGTGATAATTCCCTAGTAGCTCAATATGGAAATAGTATTGATACAAAAAAACAATTAGCTAAACCTATTGCTGATGTAATAACACCAATGATATCTCCTACATTACCCGCTGTAGCACCCGCCGTAGCACCAGCAGCAGTAGCATCCGCCTCAGCGCCTACCGTGGCTGCAGTAGCACCCGCCTTAGCGCCTACCGTAGCAGCAGTAGCACCCGCCTTAGCACCAGTAGCACCAGCAGTAGCACCAGCAGTAGCACCAGTTGCTGCTACTCCATAAATGCAATATTATTATATATGATTTTAATAAAATAAAATAAAGATAATTAATATAGAGATATTATAAATAATGAAAATTAACGATTTATATTTGATATTATTATTAATAATATTTATAATATTAAGCGTATATTATATAATAACTGTTTGTGAATATAATATTAAAGAAATGTTTATCATAGAGGTTACAGAAAATACTGCTAATAATTGCGTGTTGGGACTAAATGATGTTAATAAATGTGTAGATGGTAGTTTATCTTGTGAATATTCTGATAAATTTTTATCTACAGATACTGCACCTAGATATCATGAAGAATATAATTGTGCAAACATTAAAAGTAGTTATATTGGAAGCGACTTAAGTGTTGATAGTGTTAAATTACTTTTGGCATATAGTTGTGTTAAATTAAGTCCAGTAGAAATAAAACAGTATTTATTAAATAATATTGAAGTAGAATCTGTACTTATTGAAAACTATTTTGATAAGATAACTGAATCTACTGCTGAAAATTTAACACATTATATAAGAGATGCAATAAGAAATTATATAACTGAGAATACGGCGTTAAATAATAATTCAAAGTTTCCTATATATGCTTGTATATCACAAGCACCATATCTTAAAGATGAAAATGAATCAACTATTGTATGGGACCATAATCGTGGTCAACCTACGTCACATTATAAAAAAGGTTGCTCTATAGGTACACAAAATGATGAAAGGGCATTATGTGACCAAACACATAAAATGTTTATTCAAATTCTTTTAATATTTTTTAAGAATGATTGTACAAAAATTAACAATTTTATAGATTATATAAATCTGGATACAAATAAATCTTCTAGTTTACAATGCAATATTAATTGTGGAAACGGAGATAGAGTAGATGGTCTTGCGTGCGGATGTTTAAATAAAATAGGAAGTTATGATGGAGGGGCATATAATTCTGTATGTAAAACCGGAGATAAAAACATAGATTATAGTATTATATACTATGTAAATCCATATTATGATTTTGAAATTAATTTTAATAAGACACTTGAACTTTGCACACCTAGTATTTAATCATCCTCTATAAATCTAAATTTTTCAACAGGTAATTTTTTATAATTTTCTACTTTTTCCCAAAATATATTAATTTTATTATTTATATTTCCCCATTCTTCATTATTAAAGTATACTCTTTGTGTGTTTATCTCCCCTAGTTTCCAATAATTTAATTTTACAAATTTATATTTATTATCTTTCTTATTATCAATATTAAAATTTTTTATTTTTTCATAAATATTATCTATAGCATCATTGGCATTTATATTATTATCACTATATACATAGTGATATTCACCTCCTTTTGTAATATACTCCGCTATAATTCCATGATTAATATTTATATTATTAAATTCTTCAATATATACATTTTCGTCTTCTATTATTAAAAATTTACATTCTATATAATCACATTCTTTTAAATTACAAACTGCTAATTGCCCCTGTATTTGTAATTTATATTTTTCTGGAATATAATCATTTATAATTTTTCTACTATAAGGGCATTTAATTTCTACCATAATTCCTAATTCTGTAATACCATCAGGAGATGCGCCAAAATGTTCATTATTAGGATCGCATATTAACCCAAAATCATATATTTGAATATTGTTATTTATTTGCGAATATATACGTGTCGCCATTGGTTCAAACATAGTACCCCATTTTAATGCTTTAATAGCATTATAGTTAGTATTATCTTTTACAATTTTTGCTTTTTTTTTAGCAATACTATCACTTATCTTGTTATCTTTAATTGCATCATATAAATCACTCGCTGTTAAACGATTTTTACGCGCTTCAAACCATTCTGTAGTTCTTTGCTTTATTAAAGGTTGTTTAATTAAATTATCCAGAATTAATCTATAAGTATTAATATCTTCTATTCTTTTAATAATTAAGTCATTATCTATATTTAGTGTAAAATCTACTTCATTATAATTAATTAATTCTATACTATTGTTTTTTCTTTTATTTAAAAAACTTATTATTTCCTTGTCTATAATAGAATTTGCGTTTTCTATATTAGTCATAATACTATTACTTAGTATTTTTTTATATATAATATATTTATATTTGTAAAGCATTATACATATCATCCTCACATTTTTTTTTATAACTTTTAGAGTCCTTATTTTTTTTATCAATCGCAGCATTAATTTTATTAAATAATTGCTTATCCATAAAATTAATTTCATTAACATTTGATGTCATTTTTTTGTTTTTTGTTTTCAATTTATAAGATTCTTCTAATTCAAATCTTTTGTTTTTTAAAATAATGTCAAATGGTGTCTCTTGGATTAAATCGGTCATTTATAGGTAATAGTATATATACTTAATAAATCATTTTTTATATAATTTTCATCTTGCGACTATCATATGCCCAATGAAGTAATGTTTGGCGCAATCTAGGATATATTTTTTCACTATTACTTTGTAGGTCATTTACTTTATTTTGCAATTGATTTCTAAACCTTCCTTTAGGTCCTGCTGATTTTTTCCATCTATTAATTTGGCGAATATCATCATCACTTCTTCTTCCATTATAAAAATTACAATACCATTCTATCCACCCGTAAGGGTCTATATCTTCTCTTATCCAATTCTTTTCCATCCAATATTCATAACTTGTACCTACCTCTACTTTGTAATAATTAATACTTTTGTCATATTCTTGTTTAATTAATAAGTTATTTGGAATATCTCTAAGGAATTTAAATTTTTTATGATGATTTTGATATATTTTTTTAGTTTTAGGAGATTTAATTTGTCTAAAATAAGAACCCCCCATAATTCCTAAATTAAACATTTCTCTTGGTGTAATATTTGGTTTAAATTCTGGATGATCTTTAAAATATATACTCATTATCTATTATATAATTATTTTAATTAAGTACGAAATATATTATCAAAAATTAATTTATAAAAAATTCTTCTAGATTGTAATTGCATATTAGGATAATCTGTAAATCTATTATTATTTTCGTATTTTTCTACTTTATCAATGTATTCGACATATTTTTCTATTACATTAGTTGCATTAGTAGAACAATATTCTGGTGCAGAAAAACACATTTACTTATTTTAATATATAGTCTATTATTTATATTATTTTTTGAGTACATAATTAAAAAAAGTTTAGAAAAATTTAAAAGTTAAGAAAAATTTAGAAAAAATAAAATTATGTACTCATTTTTTAGAATAGTCTTTGTTAGTAAGTTTTTCATTAATATTTATTATATTTTTATCAGATATTACACCAGGTTTTACACTTTGTTTGGAAAGTTCACGAATTAAATCCTTATAATATCTATCATTTGTTTTAGAGAGTTTACTATATTTCATATCTAATATTCTTTGTATGTTACAATAATCACGATTTTTTTGATATATGTTTCCGTTTGTATTATATATATATATATTATTATTCCACATGTAATTTAAAACCTCTTTATTATTAAATATTTTAGGATCTATATCATATGTTTTTATAAATTTATTAGATACATCATACATAGGCGGGCGATAGTTGTATTTTGGACAAATTATTTGTCTATTTTCATATGTATAGGTATTATTTTTAACATCATCTATAAAAATAGTACGATTTTTAATTATATAATCTAGTTCTTTTTCTCTGTGCATAATAGGATATCTGCTTTCTAGAGTTTTAACAATTAAAGGTATAATATTTGCCAAAGATTTTTCAATACCTTTTGTAGTTTTTATCATATTTTCTCGTGTAAAAAAAGGGCGATTTATCTTTATATTTAAAACCTTTTCTATATTACTTCCTAAAGATGTATTAGTCCATTTATAAGGACTACCTGTATAAAAAAAGATTTCGACATTTTTAAATTTACTATCGCAAAATTTAATGAACTCTTTAATATTAGGTCTTAACATACCAGTTTTTAACTCTTTTTGCATATTAATATTTTCTATTAATTTGCATTTACCTATCTTTTCTTTTTTACATGTATTATATATATATTCTAATAATTGTGCCTCTTGGTGTAATAATTTTACATCTCCAATAACAGTATTATCAATATCAAAAATTAAAATAAAAGGATATTTATTCATAATCTTCTAATATACATAAATATTTATTACTCTAAGACATTGAAAATGATTTACCACATCCACAATTAGATACTTTGTTACTATTATACTTACTACGACTAAATACAAACTTTTCTTCATAATCTCCTTTTTCAAAATCAATATGAGTTCCTAATAATACAAGTTCTGATTTAGGGTCTACAATAACAGAAATATCATTATTATTTATTATTATATGTTTTTTATTAGTAATTTTTACAAATGTTTCATTAACTATTGGTGAAAAATTATATGTAAATCCATTGCAACCACCACTTTTAGCAGATAATAAGAATTTATTATAATATACATTATTTAAAGACATTTTTGAAATAATTTGCAATCTTTTCCACGCATTTGTAGATAATGTAATAGTCATCCTAATTATTATTATCTAATTATTTAATGTTTTTATACTTACGTCATTATTTACAATATCTATATACTGGTAACTTTTATTTCCAAAAGCACGTGATATTCCTGTATCTGTATACCACAAATTATTATTAATCAATTTAATACTATCTACTACAGTATGTCCTACAAACATATGATTACAATTTATATTTTTTAAAACAATATTTAATTCTTCTCCTGTAGTTAAACTTCTCGTCCATAAAATTCCGTCATCATCTAAAATAATTTTACTAAATATCTCACTGTCTTCAGGATTATTAATATTATTTGTTAAAGCAAATGTTTTCCATAACTTATTTAAGTAAAATATCTCCTTATTATATTTTTGTAAAACAAATAAATGAGATACTTTTAATCCTGCATGGCAAAATAATAAACTACCTATTTTTATAATAATTGGTCTATTAGATAATATTTTAGAAAGTTGTCCACCCGGTTTAAATAATTCATTACGTCTTTTCTCATTATTTGCAATACTTTTAGCAGATACATAAGTATAATTTCCTAATATATTCATAAATTCGTGATTTCCTATAATAGATATTACTTTACCTCCTTTTGTACTAGCAATTTTATCTAATAAATCTGTAAATTTAAGCATTTCAATATCTTCTAATACTTCCCAATCATTATCTTCTATCCTATTTAAACTGTCTATTTGGTCTCCCATCTGTATTACAATTGTATTTTGTGGTTCTGCAATCCATTCGATATTATTATTAATAATTTTGGCATCTAATAGTATATTTTTAAATCTCTTAATATCCCCGTGAATATCTCCTATAATTACTAATCTATCAGGCATTGGATATTCATATATAATATTATCATTATCCATACTTTTATTATATATAATATATAATATTATGTATAATTTATATATATATAAAAGTTTATAAATACAATTAATATATAATGCCTAAAACTATAAATATTTATATAGTATATACAAATGAACTAGAGAACAGGATAAATAATTTAAATAATGTTATTGATGTTTTTGCAAAATTATGTAACAAAAACGATATAGTTGTAATAACTAATATTATAAAAGAACCTTCTTCAAAAATAATAGATGAAAATGTAAATTCATTTAACGAACGTGTAGACTATAGTAAATTTGACGATGATAATGAATATAATCAATTTATTGAAACATTAAACACATGTCAGATATCAAACTATGAAAAACATAGAGAGTTATACAAAATAATAAAAGATAAGGATGATAAGTCATATCATATGATAATAGAAGATGATATCTTAATTAGTAATAATTATATTAACAATATTGAAGAATTAATAAATTATTTAAAAGATGATAACAACGATATGTGGGATATGCTATTTTTATCTTTAAATACAATAAATAGCGAAGATAAATTAGTAGATTTTAGAAAAGTATACAATAAACTCATTACAAAATGTTGCTATTTTATTAAACCTAAAATATGTGAAAAATTATATAATGATACGCATAAATATAAATTAACTATGAAATATACATTATCAAAGTATATTCAAGATAACAATGATTTAAAAGTATATTTTTTCAATAAGGTAACATTTATAGAAGGTTCTAAATTAGGTATATTTCCTTCAACTATCAATAATGTTAATTATTTATATTTTAACAATGAATATCTAGATTTAATTAAAATATATAATAAGGAAACAATATACGCAGAAGACATTTTAAAAGCAATTGAATTATTTAAACAAGTAGAAAATATTAAGTCATCTGATTTAAATAATATAATTGGAATGATATATCTTAAAAATAAAAATTATAAGGAAGCAAAACAATATTTTATAACTGCACTTGAATTGCATAAAAAAAACTTTGGATATTTGCAAAAAAATAGTATAATTCTAAATAATGCAATTAATGTATTTAAATATGAACAAGATATGTTGGACGAATGTATTAAAGCTACGCCTAAATATTATTAATCTTGAAGAGAAGAAATTTTATTTGTCAGCATATCTACTTTGCTATTTAAATTGTCAAAGTTAGAATATAATTTTTCTAATTGATCAATTCTAGATGATAGAGAGGATAATTCTGAAACATTTTGTTCAACTACATTTAATTTTTCAGTTAATGCTAAAACATCACTAGATGTATCAGGTATAGCAGAAACATTAGCTGATAATTCTTCTACTGTTTGTTGTAATACATTTAATTTTTCAGTTAAATCATTAATTAAAGCATTAACCGCAGTTACAGAAGAAACAGCTGATGTAGATGCAGAAAGAGCAGCAGCAGCATCTACCGCAGCATCACTAGCGGTAGATGCTGCATTTGAAGCAACCGCGTATGAAGCTACATTTGCTGTTTCACAAGAAGTTTTAGAAGAAACAGATAATTCAGCAACGGTTTGTTCTAGAACAGTTAATTTATCAGTTAATAAAGAATTATCGACAGAAGAATTTGATGACAATCGTTCTGTTGAAATATCAGTCACTTTAACTGATAATTCAGAAACTAACTTTTCTAAAGTATTTATTTTTTCAGGTAATAAAGTATTAGTTGATATATTTGGACTAGATGATTCTAGAGATGAATTAAATATGTCAGAAAGTTTAGAAAATCTATTTGATAATTCTTCTACAGAAGTTTCTAATTTTTTTAATAACTCTGGGTTGCAACCATTTTTAAAAGATTCGATCGCTCCTTCCATATTTTCAATCTTAGCATATATCGCATTCATTGATATTGTTAATTATACTAATATATTATAATATTTTATTTTTATTACTTTATACAAATAGATTTTATCAATTTTTTTTGATAATAACTTGATAATCTTTATATAATAATGTAATTTTATTAGCATATATTTCTAAAAATGCATCAATTGCAGGTTTTGGATTATCAATATAATTATTCATTACTAACCATTCATAATCATCAAATATCATTATGCCACCTTTTTTTAATAAAGAAAAAGATAAAATAGCATCTTCAATAACAGATACTGCAGTATGGTCGCCGTCAATATAAATAAAATCATAACTTTCATTTAATAATTTTAATACTTCTTGACTTTTACCTCTTATAATATTTATCTTGTTTTTAAACGTTGAAACATTATGTACAAATATATCGAATAAGTTAATTAATTCATTTTTTGAATAAATATGATGTTCAATTGAACCTTCAAAGGTATCTATACATGTTATAGAAGAATTTTCATCTGTTAATATATTTTCTAATAACCATACTGTAGATCTTCCTTGAAAACTTCCAATTTCTAAAAAATTTAAATTAGGTTTATTCTTAAAATTATTTAAATATATATCCCAAGAAGGTATATTATGACTAAACCAATCAACTGTGAATATATATTTTTGTTCTTTTATAATCGCGTCTGTCATATTAACTAATTGTTATATTTGTTTTTATATATAAATTTTTAAAATATTAAAAATACAAAATAATCTAAAAAATTAAAAAATGATTTATTTATGCTAAATATTTATTTATAAACAATGGAAGAAGATAAATTATTTTATTATAGTAAATCAGCAAATAAACAAGCAGGAAAAGGAGTAAATGAATTTGTATCTAATTATAATGACTATAATGAATTGAATAAAATTAAAGATTGGAGAAAAATGCTCAGTAATTTTTATGTAGCAGAATTTACTTATAATGGTAAAACCTATTATACAGCAGAACATGCTTTTCAAGCAAAAAAAATAGAATTAGTAGATGCTTCTAAAGCAAATTTATTTTGTATAGAATCGGGCGATATTATTGGAACTACAAAGGATGGTAATATTGCTAGAAAAAATAGAAAATTAGTAATTCTTGATGATGAACGCATAAAAATATGGAATGAAATTAAACATAATATAATGAAGGAAATATTGGTATGTAAATTTACTCAAAATAATGAACTTAGTAATGTTTTATTATTAACAAAAAAAGCAAAATTATTGCATGGAGCAAAAGGAATACCAATTTCAAGACAATATGATTTAGAAGAAGTTAGAAATAATTTACAATTATAAAGATTACGATAACAGTTGTTTTATATTGGATATATTCTAATATACTTGCAAAAAACTTATTAATTTTCTAAATCTCTATAAATTTCTATATTTGTTGATTCTATTATAAGAGAAAACTAGTATATAATAAGTGTAGATTTGTTTATTTTGAGTACATAATTTATTTTTATTTGAATTTTTTAAAACTTTTTGAAATTTTAGAAATTTTTTTAATTATGTACTCTTTTTTAATTCAATATTGTTAAATATTAAAATACTGATATATTATATAAAAAATGATTATATTATTTAAATATAAGAAGACTAATATATAAAATGATTATTCCTATTAGATGTTTTACATGTGGAAGAGTAATGGCGGATATTTCTGATTATTATGAAAAAGAAAAACTGAAGTTAGATAATACAAATGATGTAGATAAATTGTATAAAAATTTTGAAAAAATACATACAGGAGAACTACTAAATAGTTTGGGATTAAATAGATATTGTTGTAGAAGAAATTTAATAACAAATATAGATATGATGGATGTCATATAATTTGCTTAAAATTTCTTATATACGGATAAGAAGTAAGTAAAAATATGACTAATCTAAATAAAAATATTAAGATAGAAGATAAAAATGACATTATTAATGAAAAAATAAACAATGAAGTAAGTATAATCTACGATGTTAATAATAAAAATTTAGATAAATCAGAGAATATATATAATGATTTAGATACAATTATTGAAAAAAATATTGAAAAGAAAATTAATAATTTATTAGAAACTTTACCTAATAATATAGACAAAGATAAAATAAAAAAGCAACAAAATTTCTATGATTTATCGCTAAGAGAACTGTATAAAAATACATTGCAAACTATTATAGATATATTAAATGATATTACAAATGCATATAGTAATGGTTATGTTGATAACAGCAACTATATCTATATTATAATTAATATTTTATCTAAAGAAGAGAGAAGATTATATGTAGGTATAATATTACTATTTTTGTCATTTATAATATATTTTATAGATGGCGTTTCTATATAATAAAATATATAAACAATGATTAAAATAGGATTATGTATAATATTACAAATAATTATTATTCGGCTATATTATTTTTAGCACTAATATTTTTAATAATTAGCAAATATAATACATCAATATTGATATCAATAATTATTATTATTATTTTTTATTATTATATTGATAGTAACATTAAAAAAGATAATTTAGAAAAAAAAAATATAGAAGACATTGTTGTAGAAAATATAGATAAAGGAATTGATACTATTAAAGAATTAAATACTAATAATTTTTATATTAATATAAACAACGGGCGTATAAAATTTTTAAAGAAAAATAAAGAATTTTTAGATATCATAAATAACTTAAAATTTGTTAAAAAATTCGATAAAACAAGATATAATAATTTAATAATTTATGCAAACAAATTAATGAAAATATATGTATATATATTATCAGATAGATATGATATATATGTATATATGCCTATATTTAATGATACTGTAAATGATATTCTAGAAATATTATATTCTTTTATATTTGTGGTACCTGAAAAGTTTAAACACATATATGGATTTAATCCAGGAGATGAAATTGATAAGTCTATTACAGATTTTAGAAATAAAGTTGAAAAAATGCTTATTGTTTTAAATAATTATGGAAAAATAGCAAAAAAAAAGATATATATAGATATTTATAAATATAGTCCGTATGAAAAAAATAAGGAATTATATTTACCCTAATAATATTTGCGAATTTATATTAAATGGTTGATATACGGCATATTTATCAAAATTTAAATTATGTGTACTAGTAATATCTTCCATTTTAATTGAAGTATTTGTTTCGGTTGCATCACCCCCCTTTTTTTTGCGATTATTAACTGATTTTTTATTTTTAGATAATTTATATTTTTTATATAATTTTGGTAAATTTACAACAATTATATTATAATGAGCATTTAATGATGTCTTTCCTTTTATACAAGTAAAACACCCCCCCTTCATACTACCATTACAAGTACTGCAAAAATTCTCTTTAATATTCATAGATTTCTTAAAGCCACCGCCTCTACTATATGGTGAATATAAATAATTTATTCCTTCTATATTATTTATTTTACAATTTTTTTGCAATTCATTTGATAAATCATTAAATGCTTTTGTATTTGTACAACCAAATTTTAAAACAGATGATAAATCATCAAATACTCTTTCTGTATACATTAATTTAGCATTCGTTGTTAAATTATCTACTGTCATTTATATAATATACAATATATATTATATATATTATATAAATATTATTTATTATTATTATAAAAATGATTATAGAATATACTATTGAAAATATAAAAGAATACTATTTGAATAATGATATATTAGAAGATATTAATAATATCGAAAATATTATATCAAATGATATCGACAATAATAATATAAATAGTGAAATTTTGCACATATTTCCTATAACATTTTCATTATCAATTACTTTGCTATTAGCATCTTATATATTATTACATTAGTTTACTATATGAGATTATATATTAAAT
>Ga0208306_1000175_pt1 | contig 18740 bp, 28 predicted proteins | sample Colrivmet1449A02_FD_187632 | JGI IMG/M metagenome (GOLD analysis project Ga0208306, IMG submission 187632) | Estuarine microbial communities from the Columbia River estuary - metaG 1449A-02 (SPAdes) (version 2) | ecosystem: Environmental > Aquatic > Marine > Intertidal zone > Estuary | place... | reverse complement strand
GCATCAAACCCTGTAAGGGTGTTTTCAATCTTCGCAGCCCTAAAGTCCTTTCCTTTACGTTTTTATCATCTAGTAACTGACCCTCTAGAAAAAGTAAACCATCTGCCAACTCCCAATTACTAGAAGGTAGGGCATATACTGGCCACTCAATCTTCTTGATAGACCGGAATGAGATCACCACCTAACAACTCCTTTCTAAACTTAGCCCCTTCGCCACCTGCAATCTTAGCTACATGGAACTTATATTCGTTAGACTGCCTAAATTTTTCTATGGTTTTAACTGTATTTTTACTGCCGCCTTGGGAATCGTCACATCTAGAGCAGGGTAGAATATCACTGCGTCTTTTATTTAGTAGACTCCAACGTATTCTATTTAGCTTCGGATCATTCAGGTACATATCAACCATACTTCTTTCATGGATATTACCTATAATAATCTGGTACTTCCAATCGTTACAACACATCTGATAGTTACCTTTCCAGTCAATAAAGATTTGTCGCATTGGATGCCAACAAGGTGTATCAACTGTATTATCATTAAACCAACCCGCTCGGTTATTGAATACATAATTAAAATACTTACCGGGGTGTAATGTATCTTCTATAGGAGGTAAGTTATTTATTTCTTGTATACTCAACCCATCTGGCTTGAAGTAATGCTCTACCTTCTTATCAGTACCGTGCAAATATTGATACTTTACTAGTCTTGACTTAAACTCCGCCTCATCCGTGTACGTATTCAAAATGAGATGGTCTATCTTTGAAAAAGACTTCTTCCAATGTGTATCAATCTTATACCCATTCGTAGTGACTCGCAGTTTCCAAGTCCTGCCTTCCTGTGTTAGTAACTCTACTGCTTTGGCAAAGTGTTTATAGAGTACTGGCTCTCCACGACCTGCAAGCTCTACCCAACCAGTAAAGTGGAAAGACTTCATCTCGTCTATCACTATCTGCAAGGTTTCTAAGCTCATATGCTCATTTACATTAGGGTAGCTGATATTAGTTCGAGGACAGAATGTACAAGTTTTATTGCACAATCCTGTCGTATCCAAGTCTATTCTATAAATATTTTTAAGTAATGATTCCATATAATTTCTCAAACTTGCCCATTGAGTAGTCATCGCCAATCTCAAAGTCGCATCCTACGGGGGCACCTGGGATACTTAAACCCCTGTCTAACTGAATGTAATGTTGTAATGCTGCTGTGTAATCTTCTACTTCTTCGTCTGGTACTTCTGCGAGGATGGAGTCGTGTACTAGAGCAAATATACGTGCCTTCATCTTCTTCGCTTTAATATGTGCTTCCATGTCGATTGCACCTAAGAGGTTAATATCAGAAGCAGCAGACTGCACCAGAAAATTAAGACCAGACCTAACGCTATGACTCTGTATACCTTTGTCAGTCGAGTGGACATTTGGTAATCTCCGCTTTCTTCCGAAGAAGCTATAAATAAATCCATTCTGCTGGATAAACTTTTGGTTGTCTTCAATCCACGCTTTTAGCTTGTGGAACTCTTTAAAATAGTCGTTAATAACTTCTTGTGCATCATTGCGGCTAAAAGGTTTGCCACTATCTTTTGTTACCTGCTCACTGATCTTGTTGGCACCAGCACCGTACATAATACCAAAGGTTACTGCTTTTGCAGCCTGGCGTTGCATAGGGTACAGTTCTGCCACTTGATCTACTTCGCAAGGTAGTCTAAATACTTTGTGAGCGATCGCACTGTGGAAGTTACCACCTGTACGGAAAACTTCTATAAGAGCAGTATCTTTTGCGAGTACAGCAGCTACATATACCTCTGCTGTTGTTAAGTCCATCGCTACAATCTTATGTCCTGGAGCAGCTTTGATACAACCCTTTACAGTAGGATTATCACGTGGAAGCTGCTGCATGTTCAACTTGCCACTAGATGATAACCGACCACTAGTTGTACTGTGAAGATTGAAACCAGTACGAAGTCGAGAGTCGCGATCCAACTGAGGTATAATCTTATCGAGATAGGTATTCTTGATCTTGCCTTTTTGTCGAATATCAAGGATAAGTGCAGGAATCTCGGACTGTTCGGATAGTTCTTTAAGTACTTCAGCGTCTGTGGAGTCCGCACCAGTACCAGTCTTTTTACCAGTGGGCGATAAACCCAAAAAATCAAACATGAGCTTACGAAGCTGCATAGTACTATTAGGGTTAAAGGGCTTACCATTTATTTCCTCAAACTTTTTAATTGCAGGGTTTTTGTACATTTCAGTAACAGCATTATCAATGTCTGTCTGCATAGCCTCTTGCGAGAACTCCAAACGTGTTCGGTCGAAAGGTACACCGTTATCTTGAATATCAGTCAAGAATCGACAGCCAGGAATAAGAATATTATCATATACCCACTTTAGCTTTGGATTCTGTTTAATTTTTACAAATTTCTCGTAAAGCAGGAAGGTACACAAAGCATCCATACCTGCGTATAGTTTCATAATGTCGAATGGAATCATTCCCCAACTGAACTGATCTTTGTTGAGACCCCGCTCCTTCCTGTAATTATCCATCCAATCGTACATTGGCTTCTCGTAATCACCATAAGGCGTATACTGGATCGCTAGAGACTTTAGACCATGAGTGCCCGGGTTCTCATCAATGAGATAGTGCAGAAGCATAGTATCTTCAAAGCTAGGGAACTTGAAGTTAAAGTGGTACTCAAAGAACGCCATATCGAACTTAGCATTGTGAAATACTACAGTTTTCTTACTAAATAGTTCTTGTAGCAGCTCTTCTGTTCGTTCATCGAAACACTCGGTATCAATGTATGCTCCACGCTTATTGTCATAGGCTATGGATATACCAAGCATATAACCATCACGGGGATATAGTCCTGTGGTCTCCGAGTCAAGAGCAATATAAGATTTAGGAGCATCAATCGCCGCCTGAATAAATCTATTTGCTTCTTCGGTACTTTGGATACCAAAAGCAATACTTTCGTCAATTATAACCTCTTCAATATCCCCTGCGATATAAGCAATGATGTTATCTTTAGAGCTGTCCCAGGTTTTCTTAGCTTCTGGCTTAAATGCAAGCATAGCTGGATTAATGATTGGCAAGTACCTACCGTCTACAGATTTACCAGAATACTCGGTTACAGAACCGTTCTTAGTAAAGTATTTGAGTGCGTCAGACCCTACGAGAATTATCCAGTCGTAAGCGTCAACGTCTATTTGAATATCGCAGTCTCTCTTCAGAACCTTTTTAATTGTAGGGTCTGAACAAAGCTGGTATTGATCGAACTCGAACGCGTGTTCAAATTCTTGTTTAAAATTAGTTCTACTAGGTTTAGTTTCCACGATAGCTACTTTTGGCTTTATTAGAGTGCCAGTCATTTACTCTTCCTCGTATTTGTTTGATTTACTTCTATTTTCTGATACAGTTAGATACTGTAGGTTTTCTAAAACGTGTAGCCCACATACTTTCTCCCCTTGTAAAGGCACTATGTGATCTACTTCACACCCTTTAGGACATCTAGAATAGAATTCTTCTATATGCAGTGTATTTGCCCATTTAGGAGTCCTTTGAAGTTTTGCAGCACGATATTTTGCCCTATTAGCGTAAAATTTAGCTTTATTATTCTGATAATACTCTGCACTTACCTCTTTTCGGCATTCCTTGCATTTACCAACCCTACCGTCTGTGGTGTGGTTATCTATATGATATTCTGTGTAGTCCTTTATAAGATTACAGCTAGTGCAAGTTTTTTTGCCTTGCTGAGCTAAGAACCTTGTACCTATAGACATTTTAGAGGGATAGTTTAAAATGTCTGGAAAATGTTTTTTTAAAACCGAAGTTATCGTATTAGGTGCACACTGATAGTACTCAGCTATTCTAGTCCTGGTATCGTACTCTATGCAATTTTTTACAAAATCTTCTTTTGAGTGTGGTTTGTGTTTAATTTTAATCATAAGTTGTCTCCATTTTTATATTTTAACTTAATAGAGACAAAAAGTCAAGAACTATTTTTTGCTATGTATATAATTTACTCTTTAATTTAATTACTTGAGTTTCTGTTAGTGCACCTGCATCTTGTTCTTTATTGCCGAACTTGATTACGCGGCTAGTGAGATCAACTTTCTCGCACATTACTTTAATTCTTTCGGCAGCATTCTGTCCTGCCTCATCATTGTCTAGAAAGATGTCTATGTTATCTACACCTTGCATAGCTAGTACACTTAATCTTTCTTCTGTTACATTCTTTACACCGAAACAACACACTGCATTGGTTAGTCCCTTATCATGTAGATTAAGCATATCGAATATACCTTCTACTAGTAATATACTACCTTGTATTGGTTTTGATGCTGGGAATAACGGTAACTTTGCACCAGCGGGGGTGTTAAGATACTTAGGCATGCCCATTGAAGTATGTCGTCCTTGAAAGGCTACTATCTTGCCTGTTCTGTCTCGTATCGGAAAGTTGATACGAGAGATATAATCTTTACCACTATGTTGGAATGCTTCGAACTTCTTGTAAGTCTCTGCCTTAATATCTCTCCAGTTACCGTGGTAAGGCATAGAGTCTTTAGGAAAATCTAAGCCGATACTTTCTGCTCTTTTGTCATTGATCTTCTTCTTTAAGAACTCTCTGCGTAGCTGCATCTGGTTAGGCTTCTCACCAAAGTGAGTAAACACATTACCTTTGAACTCACAAGAAAAACAATTAAAGATACCTGTAACTTGATCGATTCTCATGCTAGGACTTCTATCAGCATGTTCTGGATTTAGGCATAGAACGACAAAGTCAGCCCCTTTGGGCATGTACTTTATATTCTTACTATCGAGTAATTCCTGAACATTCACCGACCAATATCCTTTATATTTTCTTGACTAATTACTTGATACGCGCCTTTGTTATAGGCAGGTGCTATGGTGTACTTGGAGCCCTTGGTGTAAGACCTATCAGGCATAGTACAGATACTATTAGTGTCAGATACAGACTTATACTCTGGTGTCTCTCTACGATAAGTGTCTACTGGCTCTAATGGTTGAAATTTTGGGGTATAACCACGGGCTTTAGGTAGCGGCTTGCGCTTACGGCCAGATGTAGTGTACCTGAGATTACCAAATGAAATTGACATAAAAAAACTCTCCCCTCACAGTTTAGATATATATTATACTAAAAAATGAAAGGAGAGTCAAGAACTATTTTTAGAAAGGGTCATCAATACTTTCGTTTGTCTTATGCGATGAGTCCTCTTTCTCTTTTGGTGTCTGTTGAGTCTCTGGGCCAATCTTTAGAGTCTCCCAGTCAACAACCGAAGAGAATGAACGCATACTGGCTGCTCGCATCTTGACACAATTAAATGTCATGCAGTTATCTTCTTGATCCCAGGTTTCCAATGCGTAAGCAGCATCGGCAGCATCAAGAATACCTTTAGCAAAGCGAGCTTCACCAGTTGCGTCTGTTTGGTAGGGAGAGAATACAGTGCATTCATACTCCTGTGCCATACTTTTTAACGCCTTACTAACCTCAATCTGTTCTGTCCAGTCATACTGCCCTCCTCGTGAGGGGACGTTGGAACGCTTTACTTGGTTTATATAGTCTACAATAATAACACCGACATTTAACTTCTTGACTTTTTTGTCAAGCTCGGCGCGAATCTTCGCCAAAGTTAATGAGGGATCATACACTACGTCAATCTGCTGAGTCGGGAGAAGCTCGCAGGTTGTCCATAAGCTGTCATGAAACTTATCAAAGTCTCGATGTTCTTTGTATTCTTTTAACCGTTCCTGTCCTTGTTGGTAGCGTGCAGCCCACCAACCAGCCACTTTCTCCCATTCCGTAACACTTAGATTCATAGTACGTAATCGGGCGAAGGGCACTCCAGTAGCAATCGAACAGATACGTTGTAGTACTGATCGACTGTCCATTTCGATGGTGAAATAGATAGCTGAACGTCCTGAGTTGTAGACGTTATTAGCAATGTTAGCACAAGTTAGAGACTTACCAGCACCTCGGCGACCACCAACGAGAACCAAGTCTCGGGGGGAGAACTTGATTTCGTGGTCGTACTCATCATTAAGACCTAAACCGATGTACTTTCCAATCTCTTCTTCTGGCTCAAACAAACGTATGCGTTGCATATTCTCGGAAGGTTCCGTTAGATCGACCTTATCTTCAATGTCAAGGACGATCTGATGGAGAGCACCTACTGATTCGTCTGCATCTGCGAACAGAACAGACTCATCAATATAAGTCTCAAGCGAGTTAAGTATCTCTTTCTGAGTATACTCATTTTTAAGATACTCTAGTAGAATGTCAGCGTCAATGTCAACATCTACACTTTCGATTGCAAACACCTTTTCTTGTGTCTGACGATCTCGAATGCCTAGCTTGAGGTTATCGAACGAAGGAAGCGAATGAAAATTCTCGCAATGCTTATCAATGAGCTTATAAAGCACATGATATTCTACGGGCAAGTATTCTTTACGCAGGTAGCTCCAAGTCTCGAAGTCCTGTGTATTGATAACTTGTCGTATTAGCGCACTTGCTAGATTCAAAAGTTCCCCCGAACAATAAAAAGCCGACACACACTACTAGTAATATGTGTCGGCAAAACTTAACAACGATTACTGAGCAGCTTTAGCGGCTTTAGCAGCGCCATCGTAGTCAGCAGCAGAAACGCCACGGCGAGTCAGCATAGTTTTAACACCACGTGCAGTTTTACCGATTGCTTCAGCGATAGCTTCAACAGTCATGCTTGCAACGTCTAGGTCTGCCAAAGGATCAGCCTTGTCAGTACCCTTGGTGTGTTCTTGACGTGGGATCGCATCAATAGAACCTGAACGAAGGAGGCTAAGAGCCTTACCACGAACAGAGTTTACAGTGCGGTCAAGAGCTTCGGCGATAGCTTCTACGAAGGCACCGTCTTGTACCATACCGATGAACGTAGCTTCTTCAGCTTCGCTATAAGTACGTACAGCTTCTACCTTAGGGGCAGGCTTGACGTGTGCAGTCAGTTCCATAGACAAAATCTTGCCTTGGATTGACTTAGAGCTATAAGCGCCATCTTCAAACAGGCCGGCGATCTCAGCATAAGTGTAAGAGCCGCTGTTATCGGCTACAAAAGCAGCCAGGGTAGCTTCTTGAGCATCGGTAAAAGACTTACCAGCGCCAGCAGAGGCTAATTCTACATCGTAGCCCATCTTACGCAATTTGCTTGAGATAGAACGAGTAGAGGTTTCAAGTTGACCTGCTGCATCTGCAACAGTAGCTTGAGAAACGGGGCTTTCGCCGCCGACAAAATCAGTCAGTTGAGCTGTGCGCTCTTCAGTCCATTTAGGTGTAGCCATTAGATATACTCTCCAGAGTTAGTTAGCTCGTTGATGGTAGTCACGATGACTCCCTTAGCACGAGCGTTTTGGGTTTTGGTTGATTCAATTCCTGACTCATTTATAAGATGAGTACAGTCTTTAGTAAGAGTCGATTTTACTCGATAACCGTAGTGCTCAAGGTGAGCTGTAGCTTCTGCTTTACTACGAAAACTCTTTAGTTTTCCTGTAATACATACTATGCCACGCGTAGTTGTCGTTGTATTCGTACTCTTTGTTTCTTTAAATTTAAAGCTGAATGGAAGGCTATCATAATAACCATAAAAGTCATTATGAAGCCACTCTATCAAGCTATCCGTTGCCTTCGGCCCTAGGCCTGCCTCTGCACAAGTCTCTCTACTAATTTCAGTTATATTAGTGATTGCTGTAGATAACTTCTTTGCTGCGGTCGATCCGATCAACGGAATGCCAAATGCAGGCAACAATAACTCCAGAGATATAGAAGTTGAATTCTGTATCTCGGAGTAAAGTTTCTCTGCAATCTTTTCAGAAGAGAGACACTTTGCTATCTGCTCTTTAGATAAAGAGTAGAGTTCCGATATGTCATCAATATCTAACTTAGCAATGCTGCTAGGCCCGAGACCTTTGATCTTAACGGTTTTCGCAAAGTGTTCTAGTTTTTTCTGAGACTGCGAACCACAGAATGTGTTTACACAGTACAGAAGATGATTTTTCCACGTAAGAACCGATGCACAACTAGGGCAATGCGTTGGGGCTTCTATGGTAATCATGTGGAACTCTCCGTAAATCTGAATGTATATTATATGAAACTTTTGGTAAAATGTCAAGAACTATTTTTTGAAAGCTACCTAACAAACTTCAGCTCTTTTTATTATACGAGGTATAATCTCACCCGACCTAATAATTTCAACCATACATCCAATCTCTAAGTTTAGTCCACGAATATACTCTATGTTGTGTAGCGTTGCTTTGCTTACAGTAGCGTCTCCAACCAATACAGGATCGAGAATAGCTACAGGGCTGACAACACCAGACTTGCCGACTTGCCACACAACATCGAGTAATTTAGTTACTACTCCTTCCTTCTGCTCTTTTAGAGCAAAAGCCCCGCGAGGGTGGTGAGCAGTATAACCCATGCTATCAAACGTCAGGCTATCATCTATGCGATAGACAGTACCATCAGTAGGGTAGTTACTTGAATCGAAACTATGCACAGTATGAAAGCCGTGGGCTTCCAAGTATTTCATAGAACCAGTCCAAGTAAAGATACTAGAGCCTTGCAGACCGTAAGCTACGAAAGTAAGTGGGCGAGTACGAAACTCCTCCATATCTTTCAAGTTTAGCGACCCTGATGCAAGGTTTCTAGCATTAGTAATGTGAGAAGGGCAGACAATTTCTCCAGTAACTTGGATAATGCCCTGATAGGGTATCTCCGTAGGTACTAAGAGTTTAAGTTTCTCTGTTATGTCCCGTCCCACAGTACCATCACCACGGGTTAGTGCTTGTACTAATTGACCATTTACATAGACAATAGCTACAGCAGCGCCATCCAGTTTGGGTGTAGATACATAACCAGACAAGTCTGGAGCATCTTGCAAATCAAAATACTTTTGTAGAGAGTACATTCTAAATAGGTGAGGTATACCATCAGTGATAGTATGTCCTACAGATTTATAATCGTACTTAGAGGCTAAGGTATCAAACTCGTCATCGGTAAGTATAGACTCACCTTCGTAGTATGCTTTAGCTGCTGTATCTAAAAAGTCTTTCATTGCTTTCCTCACTGAACGAATGTATATTATACAGGCTTCAGCAATTCAAGTCAAGGATTATTTTTCTTTAAGGGGAAAAATTTCTTTAACTATTTCATCGGCTTCTGCTAGAGATAGAATCTCACACAGTCCGATAAATAGTTCCTTAGAATTACTCAAGTCAAGAGCTATAGAAATACCTTCAGGAGAAGGCTTCCACTCTTCATCAAAGTCAAGATAAAACTTTCGTAGACCTAGATATTCTACGCCACGAAAGATATTTACAGTGAGTCTGACCTGTACTTCTTTGACCGTATCATAATGAATGACACGCTCATACGCATCTGGAGCTTCGTAAAGTTCCATTAGCGTTTGCCTTCATTCTTCAAAATAGAAGATAAAGGTACTACACTTGTTACGTGGTCTGGTTTCAGGAGACGATAAGAGTCCGTATCCCAACAAAACATAAGGAGTGTAGCATCGGTTTCTTTCGCCCGATTCGTTTTTTGTTGTATGTAAGGGGTTGTAAAATCCAAAGTGCATACATTGTACTTTAGTTTTTTACTATTCTCACTACGATAAGTGATAATAGCATCGCCGTATTCAACAACAAGCTGTATCAGCTCTTGTTTTCTCACAGTTGCTCCTTTAAAGCAGGTTGGCAGAATCTTCTGTCGTACTGACTTTTAGGGCTTGTGAGAGTGCGCCGTTTTTTTGATGTCCCAGGCAGCGCATCCCTCCTGGACTAAGGTAGTTAGTCTGTGAAGACTAAGCTCATCTTATTTAGTTACTGCTGCGATAACTGCTGCGAAGTACTGCGCTGCTTTACCAGTCAACTTGCTAACGATTTCTTCGTCAACTTCTTGACCAGCGTCAGACAATGCTGCGATAAGAGCTTCTTTAGCTGCGACTTTGGAGACACGTGTGCCACCCGCTGCTGCTTTCTTTTCACCTGAAGCTGCTGGGGTCTTTTTAACGTATACACCGGCTTTGGTCAGAATCATACGAACTCCGTTAGGAGACTCGTCATGCTCATCTGCGATTTCTCTGACAATCTCCATGCTGTTCTCTGGAGTTGGGTTGGCTTGTTCGTAGGCTTCTACTACGGCTGCTTTCTTTTCGTCTGTCCACGCCATCTTGCGTTTCCTCTTTGTTTGTGATTTGGTAGCCCCAGGACAATTGCCTGTAGCTGCTAACTGCTGTTGATAAAAACGGTCGCCCATTGTTTTCCTCATCTTTGAAGTGTATATTATACAGAGATGATCAAAATTTGTCAAGAATTATTTTTGCTTAGGAGTTACAAAAACTACAATGTTATTGGTATTAAACTCAATTTGTTTTAATGTAAAGAACTTATCTAGCATCTCTAACCACCATGAGACGGGTCTTAGAAGTAGATGAGCATTTCTACCATCTGGTAGGGTGTCTTTTGCCTCTGTCATAGAAACACTGAGCATAGCACTTTTCTTAAACTTACTTGCAATATGAGCGAGTACTTCCTCTATATACTCAGGTTCGATATGCTCTAGTACATCCAGACACATTAAGTGCATACAGACTCGTGGGTCTGCTTCCCACTCTGGAACACCTGGATCATAGTTTGTTACACGTACTGGCAGCATGAGAGGCATATTTTTACCTTTTCCACAACCATAGTCTAGTAAGTCCTCTACTCTTTCTTCATATATCCATTTGCAGATACGAAGTATATGACCTCTTGGGCCGTTACCCCATTGGGGTACGGATTCATGTAAACCCCGCAACGCTTTTTTATACTCATCACTAATCATATTTTCTCTAGTTTAACTCCGTACTTCTTTAAATGCTCAAGTTTTCCTAGTTCATACGCTGGGGCATAGGCGTTAAAACCTCCAGCGGTTACATTAGAAAAGAACGTATCTTCGCTGTCTACTTTTTGTATAACATATATCTGGTAACAAGGGCAGCCATACTTAGCCTCATAGTCTACAGTCGTTAGTCCAGGCTTACCGTCTTGGTACTCTTTAGTCAAGCGTTTCTGAACTGTAACAGCCCCATGATATGTGCCAGACCATGCTACTTCTCCCTCTGCGAAATCTTCAGCAACGCATTCATCTGGGAAGTAGTATGCTCCTGCTCGTTCTTCGACAGATGCGGGTCTTTGCGGGACTCCAACTCTTTCAAGAATTGCTCGCACGAATCCTGAGGAGCGAAAAAGGCGTTTTGATATATCTGTGATATTATCGCCTTGGAGGAAGCTCTCGCACGCCTCAGCGATTTCTGCATCACTAGCAGGCCGGCCACGTAAAGCCATCTTACGCTTTTTTGTATACGCTTTTGTTTGCTCATAATCCTCTATAATCGCTTTCAGCCTAGTGGTATTATACGCAATATTGAGTATATCACAGGCTTCTTTCTTAGTTATCGGTTTCGCAGAAGAATCTTGTGGCTCCAGCAACCCTATTACCTTCTGGATATTCTTTGCAGTTAAATTCTCGTGATCCTTCTTCTTGACTCTTTTTATTGCCATCTAGCTTCGCCTCTAGTTTGAACATTAAACAACAGATTGCATGGGCTAGGTGATCTAGTCCAGTTTCATCATCGTATTCCTCTCCATCTATGTGGGAGAAGATATGACGCAATGCTGCGCCGCTGTAGCGGTTCTGAAGGTTGTCAAGTTTTTTCCAGTTATGTTCATCATACTTGGCTGCACCGAATGTGAGCACTTTACTTACTTCTAATAACGCTTTCGGAGGAAGCAGGTACATCTTTGGCTTCTCTCCATCATATTTTTTACCTTCCATTACTATACCTCTCTTTCAATATAGATATTATACAACTATACACTAATGAAGTCAAGAGTTATTTGCGATAAGGTCAGCAATAGAAGGGAAATGTCCTGCGATTACATCCCAGCACTGCTCTGCAACTTTTCTGTGCTCTAGCTGAGTCCCATTAGCGCACCGAAGCTCGCAATAATGTATCCAACTTCGCAGGCTTCCCGCCATATATAATGTAGTTTCTGTGTTACCTTCTGGTAAGACAGCTCTTGCTTGTTCTTTTGCGATACCATTCTCTAATGCCCACTCATAAGCTTTCTTTGCTTCATTGATAACGCGAGCCTGCTTCATGTTCCAGGTTTCCGCTAACTCTCGCTGCTCTCCACTTGTTCTATCAATCTCAACCGAGTTCTGACGATTCTTTAAATCCTGCAACCGTGCATCCCGTGGTACAAAACTTTCACTTACTGCATACCGCTGGCTAAACTCTTGAAAAGAGAATGAGCGATGGCGTAGAATCTGTCGAGAAATATCTCGTGTTGTTACTATCTCTAGGGTGATGTGAACCATCTCAAAGGGTGACCAGTGAGCATTCTTCATCAGATAGCGTAGCAACCCCGCTGCGGTTTCTGTGTTGTTTTGATTTTCTGGATTACTAACTCGCGCAGCATAAGCAACCAACTCTTCTGCCGTTCGGCATCCAGTACTGTTGCTAGGCTTCGTCATACCTACTAAACTTACTTTACTCATTTTCTTGTGATCCTTTCGTTGTAGTCTGCGAAGTCTTCCGACCACCAGCTCGGCTTGCCTCTATACTTCCACGAAGCGAACGTAGCTTTGTCGAGATGATAGTAATTGCGATAAGACTGTATAGGATTGTCATAATCTTTTAGCTCGTCAGGCATAGCTAGACCGAATGTGGTGAAGCCAATATCTTTCATGTGTTTAGGTTCTGGCATCTTGTTAATAATATCCCAGAACGATTTGTGATCCTTGCCATAGCGGTATCTGTATTCTTCTGCTAGTGCATGAGCATAGCAGTGAGTCCAGTAAAAATTCTCTAGCGATGTACGACACCAGATAGTGCTGGGGTGATTCTGCATGGTAGGAAGGTATTTAAAGAGGCGATCTTCCTGAGCAAGTTCTTTCTGCTCTTTTCTAAAGTCAGATAGTATTTTATTTTGCTCAGAATTCAACTTGTCAGGAAGATAGCCAAAAAGGTGGTCTACAGTCAGATTAGTACAAATAATCTGAGCTGCTTCTAGAATCATTTTTGATACGTGTTTGTCAACGTGGTACTCTGCGGATAAGTCTAAATCATTGTCTAGATAAAAAAGGTTCAAGGTCAAGCTCCGCTAATAGGTTAGTTGCATCATTCTCATTTTCAAGACGTATAGTATGTTCATATACGTTTGTCCACTTTACTATGTCCCACTGAGCTTTTGCTAGATTCGCTTTCGCCCAGTCTCGCACTCTATCGTGTACATCTGAGTGCATGACTATTTCCACACCAGGTAACCAAGTGCGTTTGTAATCGTAAATTTCTAGTGGAGTCATTGTTTTCATGTGTACATTATACCTATAATCGAATATTATGTCAAGAACTATTTATAGTTTAACTCTTATGGAATCCCAAGCGAGATTGTCTGCTTCGATAATACGAGCTGTGTCAATACTCTCCCCTATAAAATGCGCTCTTTTGTCGTGTAGTATGTCTTGGAATACTTCTTTTTCAGCTGCTGGGTTGTGTGCAGGGTGTACTTCTGGTCTTTCTAAGTCCATATACTTCTTCACTGCTATTGGTAAGTGCCAACTACTGGCAGCGTTCTTCGTATCTTGTTTTTTATCGTAGTAAAGTGTAGTCTGCTGAAAGAAATCAAAGTTTATAAAGGTAATACTTTTAAAGGTATTAATCTCGTTGTATAACCAATGAGCAGTAATAGCCCCAGAAGATAGCCTTTTAGATTTGCTCTGGTTATATATACTATTTATTTCATTTATTTCGTTTAAGGTATACATAGATAAAAAGCCGTAGCTAGGCGTAGCGGCTTTCTCTGGAAAGTACACACTGTTATTATATAAAATAATACTTTCTTTTGGTACTAGATGTGCCATATCCTTTCGGAAGATTCCTGTAACCCATACGTCAGTTCTGCTGCCTAGGTATTTCTCTCTGCCCGTAGGAAGTCCTTTTCCAAAACGTATGACAACATCATACGAATCTATCAATTCGCCTTGTTCCCGCTCAACCGCAGTAAGATTATTACCTACTACTAGAATATTTTTATCTCTAATATACTCTTTGAACTCAGATATATTCAAGGTACTTCTCCGCAAATGGCTCATTTAAATATTTAGTGTACAGAGGTGTTCCATCTGTAAAGTGCAATGCTTTTGGCACTATATCGTCCCCGTAGTAGCCAACTAAATAATTATACTCTACAGGTAGGCTGCCTATATCTAGTCCCGCCCACCACATTCTATGTAAAGAAGAAGCTGGAAGCCTAGAAACACTAGACACGCTGAGACGTTTACAGAATTGATGGCCACAATTAAATAACATTAATGAAGACCACCACTTTCTATCATACTCTTCGTTTTTCTGCCCCGCCATTTTTTCTTTGGATCGAGTAGGCATACTATTATGTTTTACGCAGCTAACTGCATCATTACGGTTTACATAGCCCAATAATTCTACTGGGTCACATAACCATACAAAATCACTATCACAGAACAAAGCGTAGCCTTTATATTCTGCTAACATTGGCACTAAGAATCTAGTATAGGTGAACTCTGTGGAGCCGTCGTTATCTCGACGAAAGCCCCACTTTGTCTCCATATCAGAAAGCTCAATACGGTGTATCTCTACATCTTTATTATACTTTCGAATAGACCTCTCGCACACAGAAGTATTCTGTGCTTGAGAGGAGTCGTGGCCGATAAATATCTTAAACATTCGCCATGCGCTCTTTCAAACGCTCGGCTCTGGCTCCGACCTGTCTATACCATAGACTATCTACCATTTCTTCAGATGCTTTTTTCCAATCGCAATCCAACAATGCTGCGTTGAAGTTTTTAAACTTACTCAGGCGTGGGCGACCCATATTGAACATCATATTAACCAAGATCTGCTGGACTTCGTCTGGAAAGTTATTAAACGTCCCTGGGCCGTATAAAGTGTAACACTCTGCGGTTGCGGTTTCGAGGTCTTTCTCGAAGCACTCTCGGACTCTTTCTTCTGTGACCGGCGTTCCAACATCTGCTCCAAATTCTGGGTCGTCTTTAAGTACAAGGTGTCCCACACCAAACGTGGGATAGCCGAGGTGATCAAGATAAGTCTCATATACGACTCCCTCATCAATCTTCAACTGGTTGTACACTGCTTCTTTGTTCATTCGTAGTTACCTTTTTGTAGTAAACAATAACTTCCTTCATCTCTCGGACGTATCGTTTAATCTCTTGCATGTTGTATGCCATTAGTTCATAATCTGGTACACTCATGGCAAAAAATACCATTGTACCGCTTTCTTTCTCTATGTTAGCGAGAAATTCTTCTAGGTTCTCATTTGATACTACGTACCAGTAAGGTTCCTTTAAATCAATTGCCCGTGGTAGGACTGGCTGCGCTATCTGTCTCTCCACTGGTTTCGTTATTATCTTGACTTCCTGTGGCGGCTTCGGGAGAAAGCTGCACCCCGTCATCAAGAGCGTCGAGACTAGAACTGTCGTTTTCAATCCCATCGAATACTCCTTTGGTGGCTTTATTCACACGTTTCTCTATTAGACCTGGTTTTGCTGCTGCTAATTTTGATAAATTATGTCGTTTGAATATATCTAGGTAACGATTCATTTCAATCTGAATCTGCTGGCTTGCTACTTGTAGCTCCTGTAGCGAGGATGTTTGAAGTTGGAAGTCCTGCTCCATTACTCGTAGTGTTTCTTCCTGTTGTTGATGCTTTACTTCATACGCTGCGTTCAAGTCTCGTAGCGTTTTTAATTCGTTTTGAGTAAAATAATAGTAGAGACTTCCAGCAATTCCCATTGCGAGGATAATTCCTATCAATATCTTAGACATACTACCTCCAATAAAAAAGCGAGGCCTTGCGACCCCGCTCCAGCTTTATACGCCCACTAATGGGCTTAAAGCAACTGCCATACAAAACAATGAAACAATTAATGCCCCATAGTCTGCTGCCATTTGTCGCTTGCTCACACGCTTCTCCTATTCGATTACAACTATTTTTGGTTGTAATTCCTGAGGTACTTCTTCATGTAGATCTATGCAGAGCAACCCGCGTTCCATATAGGCACGATCGAGCTTTACGTGTTCGCTAACGCCAAATGTTCTATTAAAACATTTACCGCTAAGACCTTTATAGATGTATTTCTCATTCTCGTTTTGTGCAACCTTCACTTTTCCTTCAACGGTCAAGAGTCCTTTTTGTAGGGTGATTGCAATATCTTCCTTGTTCCAGCTTGGTACTGCTAGTTCAATACGAAGACCTAGCTCACCTACTCGAAGTATGTTAAAACGAGGATAACCTCCATCTAATGTGGAGCCAAATACACCTGTATCAGATACGAATCGGTCAAACCCCAGCAAAAATTTCTGGAAGTCTGCCACTGCTAATTTACTAGTCATAAAGTTTCTCCTTTTATGAAATGAACCCTTTCGGTGTTCGGTTATAGTTAAATGGTAGTTTTATGAGATACCGCTCAGTCTTTGTGGTAGTCTGGTAATGGTGCTTTCTTCTGTACTAGAAAGTCTCCGTGAGGAGAATAACGGCTCAAGTGTCGTGCTTGACGAATGTCAAAGTACTTACCCACTTGCTCTGCCCACCATATAAAAGGTTTCTGTATCAGGTGAGCATTCCGCCCGTCTGATAATACTCTAATTGCTGGAGTCATACACACTGTGAAATAACCCCAATCATTTACTACTCTCTGAAGGTCTAGAAAGAAATCTTCTAAACACTCAGGCTCTACGTGCTCGAATACATCGGTACATAATACGAAGTTCCGTGGTTCTGCTGGGTGACATACATCATCCCTAGCGGGCTCGAATTCGTATACTTTCCATTCTGGTTTTACTTCTGCTATTCTTGCTTTGACCCCGCCCCAACCTGCGCCGTAGTCTAGCATTTCTGTATTGTTCGTTCTCTCCATGAGATCAATAATGTTTGGGAAAAACTTTGAGTGGCCTGTATTACCCCACTTTTTAGTTCCTGCTGCTGCATGTGTATCTTTTAGTACTTGCCTATACTCTTCACTCAGAGTTGACATTTTTAACCGCCTCTATGAAATTGGTAGAGCCGCCGATATATTCCCCATTAAAAAATACCTGTGGTACGCTTCGTGGCACAAAACCTATCTTTTCCTTCCACTCGTTAGGTGTAAGGTCGCCTATATCAAACTCAGTAAGACTGTAACCATTGGCCTTGCTAAGGTTCTTCACTGTTTCACAATGCACACAGTGGGGTGCAGAATATATCACTACTTCCATTTTCTTTTTCCCGAAGATTAAGTCATAATTATTACTAAAATTTCTGTGGTCTTCTCTTCTTCTACCACTTCCTTTGCCCCCGTGCCAACTACTCATCATCTACCTCTACAATGCCTTCATCAATTAAGTACTCTACTGCATCTGCAATTCCGTGAGCTTTACCGAGTTGCCAAGACGTAATTCCACACCCTATCAAGCAAAAAATAAATATAGCCCCTTGCATTACAGTTATCAAGTAAGTCTCCTTCTTTCACATTTTATGTGACTGTTATTTAATGATAATTATACAACAAATACTTAAAAAAGTCAAGAAATATTTTTAATGTCCTTAAACTAAGCTGTTAAATTAATCTTTTATAATAGTTCTTAAAAATAATTCTTGACTTTTACAGGTGAATCTTCTATAATATACTTTAATAACTTACAAACCAACAAGGAAATGCAATGCAGATAACAAACTTTGAGCTAGTCGGAGACTTCATGGAAGCCTTTGGTCAGGACATTCTCGAAGAGCCTCAACTACCTGGTTTCGATATTGAGGATTTACGTGTAGAATTAATTGAGGAAGAACTACAGGAGCTAAAAGAAGCTCTTAAAACTAGAGATATTGTGGAGGTAGCGGATGCGCTCACTGATTTATTATATGTTATCTACGGAGCAGGCCACTCCTTTGGTATTGATCTTAATGATTGTTTTGACGAAGTTCATCGAAGTAATATGAGTAAGCTAGGAGAAGATGGTCGCCCTATTTATAGAGAAGATGGAAAGGTACTAAAAGGGCCAGACTATTGGCCTCCAGACCTTGAAAGTGTACTATTCTAAGATTACGGAGCTTCGGCTCCGTTTTTTTATGCCCACACGTAACCCAAATGTCTTGACAGTCGATGCTCGATCGGCGCAAGCACAAAAAAGCCCTCACTTGGAGGGCTATAACAAGGGTTTTTGCTTTTCTTCTAAATACCAAGGTATTTCTGTCCGACAATCACTACATAGCTTTACATTTAAGGACGTAAGAAGAATAAGGTGTGTATTTCCGCAGTTCGGACACTCTTTAGTCGTTTGTTTTGACATCTAATACCTCTGTTATCGTTTTCATATAGATAGACTTCCACTCCTTCCCGTATATGTCGTAGCCGACTACAACATCGCTTTTGGCATCGTGCCCTACAATGCTTATTCCTGTATATCCACTAGCGAGGGTAAGAGTTGCCGTTTCTGGCTCTCCAGTCTTGTAGTGAGTGTAAGTTATTTTACATATGCCTTCTTTAAGACGGTCTGCTAGTTCTTTTGCGTTCATTAATCCCATAAACCTTCGTAGTACTTTCCGAATAAACGGAATCCGTTGCTAATTCTAGCTTGATATGCCATATCGTAGTCCCAGTCATCACGCTTTGATTCAA
>Ga0208306_1000167_pt1 | contig 19296 bp, 23 predicted proteins | sample Colrivmet1449A02_FD_187632 | JGI IMG/M metagenome (GOLD analysis project Ga0208306, IMG submission 187632) | Estuarine microbial communities from the Columbia River estuary - metaG 1449A-02 (SPAdes) (version 2) | ecosystem: Environmental > Aquatic > Marine > Intertidal zone > Estuary | place... | reverse complement strand
TCTTCCTTTTGGCGAGCATAAGTTCTTTTGTAGACAATATATCCAAGACCGCTAAAGCCCCAGTTGGGTTGTTTGTTTTTATATTGCGCTAAAAAAGAAGAAGACAGAATATTTAATTCATCGTTCATGGTAAAAAGTATTATACACTAGATTTTAAAAATCTCTATGTCGTACTTTACCATACGTTCTACGAGGTTGTCAAAGGAAATTTTTGGTTTCCAACCTAATTCTTTTCTGGCTGGAGTCGAGTCCCCCAAAAGAAGCTCAACTTCGGCGGGTCTGTAAAATTTAGGATTAATTTTAACTAAAATTGATGATTGAATTTCGTTTTTGATGGCGTATTCAGTAGAAACACTCATTTCTTCTTGTTGCCCAGAGCCGTGCCAAACTCCATCTATGCCAGCGCAAATAAAAGATTTATTAATAAATTCCCTAATTGTGTGCGTTTCGTTACTTGAGAGAACATAATCTTTTGGTTTTTCTTGATTCATTATTTTCCAAACGCCATCAACAAAATCCTCAGAATCCGACCAGTCTCTTTGCGCGTCTAAATTTCCAAGCTCAATCGGGGAAAATGATTGATTGTTTTTAATAGCATGGTATATGCGAGCAACGCCTTTGCTGATTTTTCTTGTTACAAATTCTTCGCCGCGCTTTGTGCCTTCATGATTAAAAAGAATAGAATGAACAGCATATAAATTATAAGACTCGCGATAGACCTTCACTAGATGACGAGCAGCAGCTTTACTGGCTCCGTATGGGCTTCTAGGTCTCACGGGATGATGAATGTCTTGTGGGCTATACTGCACATCTCCAAATTCTTCACTAGATCCAGCAGAGTAAAAACGACACTTTGGTTGAAAGCGGCGAACGGCCTCTAAGCATCTAGCAACACCAGTGGCATTAGCGTCAAAGGTTTGAAGTGGAATTTCCCAACTGCATCCAACAAAACTTTGTGCAGCAAAATTAATAAAATAATCAGGCTGAATATCTCTTACAAGATTATCTAAGCTAACGCTATCTGAAAGATCTCCATAAACCAATTGAAATCTTTCGTTTTTAATAAAAGTTTTGCAGTTTACAAAATTTGGATTTGATGTGCGCCGAATCATTCCAAAGATTTTAGCTTCAGTATTCTTTAGAAGATACTCAATCATATTTGCGCCGTCTTGACCGAGTATGCCAGTTACTATTATTTTCATAGCTTTAATTTGTCTTGATTATTTAAATACCAATTATAAGTATCTTTCAACCCATCTTCTAATTTTATTTTTGCTGTATAACCAAGCTTCTTTAATCTGGTGCAATCTAATAACTTTCTCATCGTTCCGTCTGGTTTAGATAGATCAAATTTTATTAATCCTTCGTAACCGACTGTAAGTGATATTTTTTCTGCTAGTTCGTGAATAGTTGTTTCAAAACCGCTGCCAATATTTATTTGAGAAATATTTTGAGAATATAGATCTTTTGCTTCTAAATTATTTATTATATGCAAACACGCATCAGCCATATCATCAACATGCATAAATTCTCTTTTAGCTTTTCCAGTTCCCCAAATTTCAACAAATGGTTCATTGTTAACTTTAGCTAAATGAAAACGATGAAGTAATGCTGGAAGAACATGAGAATTTATTGGATGAAAATTATCATTTGGGCCATATAAATTAGTTGGCATAACTGATATAAAGTTACATCCATATTGTTTGTAATAACTTTCGCACATTTTTATGCCAGCTATCTTAGCTATTGCATAAGGCTCATTGGTGTATTCTAGTGGAGAAGTTAATAGATATTCTTCCTTTATTGGTTGTTCGGCAAATTTTGGATATATACAAGAACTTCCAAGAAATAAAAATTTTTTAACCTTAGAAAGATATGAAGAGTGAATTAAATTGTTTTGAATTTGTAAATTTTGATAAATAAAATCGGCGCGATAAGTATTGTTAGAATGAATGCCGCCAACCTTAGCTGCACAATCAATTATTAAATCAAAATTATGAATACAAAAATATTCAAAAACTCTAGTTTGATCTAGAAAATTTAATATATTTTTTTCAACAGTGTATATTTGAAATTTTGTTTTATCTATTTTTTTTAAAATAGCTGATCCAACCATTCCTTTATGTCCAGCGATAAAGATTTTCATTTGTAATTTTTATATTTAGATATTTCATCTGAGCAGACTCCAAAACATTTTGAAATTTCATCATTGGTTTTGAATTCATTTGTCATACAAATACTTTTTTTAGTAAGTTCTTTATTTGGATATGTCCATATATATCCTTTGGAGGTTAGGGTAAAATCGTCAGATTGGTGCCAAAAACAATGAATATTTTTATTTTCTAACATTGAATGCAAAGCTTGCAGATTTTTAGCATGGCACCATAGTTGATTTTGAGTTAAAAACTCTTTTTTTATTTTATATTTAGGTTCATCATGACCTAGATAAAATTGATTATTTTCAAACCAAACATCTATTTCGCAGTCAAAACCGAGATCTAAAACTTCATAAATGTATTGTGGATCGTTTTCATTTTCTATTTCTCTGCCTTTAATATTTCCACGATGAGAGATTAATTTCATATTTTACCTAAAACTTCGATTACATTATTTTTATATTTTTTATAACACTCTGTTGGAGTATGATTTTCGTAATAATCTTTTTGAGCTAATGCGCCAATTTCTTTCCATTTATTATTTTCTAAGGCAATTTCTATTTTTTCTTGCAAATCTGAAAAATCTTCTTTGCATCTAATGTAATTATTATAAAAATTATTATTTTTATCAATAGATATTAATGGAGATTCGGGCATTATTGTGCATACGCCGCAACTCGCTAACTCCCAAATACGATGAGAATCAAAAGAATTACCAAAACAATTAAGTCCTATTTTAGATCTATTTATCATTTCTTCAAATAAATCAGGTGTTCGTTGATTTATTGGGGTGACTAATAATTGCCAATTTAAATGTTTTAATTTTCCATTAGCTAATTCAATCATTTTATTAACTGGTCCCTGTCTTCGTGGATTAGTCATGCAGCCCATAAAAAATACATCAATATCTTTTTCTTTAATATTCTTATTTTTTGAAGGCATTGGAAAATGATGAGCGCGAACTGGGCAATTCCAAGGATTTTTACTTTTATGCGTAAGCTCTCTGTGCATAACTAAATCTGGTTTTTTTTCAGACCAAATTTGAATGTCTTCGAAATCGGTATCGTCGTGTTGAATTAATTTTGCATTTGGATATCTTTTTATAATTTGGTTTGTTAAAGGAATTGTGTCGTATTCGTGCAAATATAAAACAATAAACTTATAATCTTCAGCGTAATTAAAAGTTAATATATTTAATTCATCCACTATATCCGCTGAAAATTCTTCAGAAAATTTATTAAAAATAAACCTAGAATTTGGAACCCAAGAATAATCTATAAATAAAAAATCTTTTTTCATGTTAAAATATTATTATACTTTTGATTATATAGTTCTTCAGAAATATAACAATATAAATCTTCTGGTTGATTAATCCAATTCATATTATAGCTGTGCAGAGTAGATTTAGTATTTTTGATAATGAAATTATTTACAACTATATCCCAAAAATTTTTATCTATTTCTGAAGTATCAGATGGTGATATATTTTTATAGTTATTTTTTTTAAGCACTGCTGTCATCCAGATTTTTTCAGTGCATCCAGAATTCGATAAATCCATATTAGATATGGTATTTTTTATTCTTCCCCAGTTTTCAATATCTTCCCTTAAACCTACCTGAAACCAATCGCTTAATCTAAAAGTATTTGGTACTTCTTGAGAGCTTGGATCGATTGACATCATATTGCCAATTAATAATTTTTTCTTAAAAATCTTAAATTGGTTTTGTTGTAAAGGATTATCGTTAAGATGATGAAAAATATTTTTTTTATGAATAAAATCAGTTCTGGTTACCATTACTAGATCATTAGACGCTTCATTTAAGCCAGCTTCATAAGAAATAATCTGACGATTTAATTGTTGAATTGGACCGGGGCCGGGATCATCAGTTAATATAATTTTATCTATATTTTTTATATTTTTTACATGTTCTTTTTGATTTTTCCATGTAGATACAATGACTTCTCCATCAAACCAATTACGAAGAACTTCTATAGATTCTTTCAAAAAATTATCAGGATGTTTATTAAAAACAACACTGCCTCTAAAAATAATAGTTTGTTTCATAATACAAAAGTTTTATGTATAGCTATTTTATCAGCATAACTATTTGCATCTTGAAAAATATCATATCCATTACGTTCTAAAAGAGAATCTAACTCAATTTTCTGATATTCCGAAAGCCACCAAAATTCATAACGAATAATTTTTATATTTGCATTAGGTTTTTCAAAAAAAGAATTTAAAATTTTGTATTCGTAACCTTCTGTATCGATTACTAAAACATCTATATTTTGTATTTTAAATTCAGATAAGATAGACGTTAGCGGTTTGCATAAAACAGTTTCTATGCTATCTGGAGGATAATTAGCATTAAATTGTCTTACAAAAGATGTATCTTGACCTCTTGTTTCAATTATTTTTAACTCTTCTTTATCGCTAACAGCGCAATTAATAGTAGTGATATTTGATTTACTAGATTGATAGTTGTTTTTTATTTCATTAAAAAAATTTTTTATTGGTTCGATGAGAAAAGCCGTATGAGATTCTTCAATAAGTTTATTTCGTAAACCATACTCTTCGTTGTCACAACCATTGAATGCGCCTATTTGAACAAATACTCCACTATTAATATTTTGTAATACACCTATAAAATAAATATCTTTCATTTTAAAATTAAATATTTTATATTTGAATCTATGTTAACAGAAATAGATGGCGAGAGTTTTTCCATATAATATTTAGGCATATCTACAGCATGACTTATGTCTATATTTTGTTTATAATAAAGATTTGGGATATGATCAAATAAATTACAGTATTTTTTCATAACAATATTAGAACCGTATGCCATATGATCTGAAAAACTCCAACCGCCAACATCGTTTGGTATATTTATATAGTTATTAATTTGAAAAATAATTTTGCTGTTAATAAGCGAATCGAATCTTAAACGAAAAATAATATCATATTTTTCTGGATTATTTATTTGAAAATAACCGTCTTTTACAAGATACCACTGATCTAATAAACGATTGCCCCAATATAATCCATGTTGTTTGGCTCTTGGATTTATATCAAAAACATCATTTGCACGATCTAATTTTTCTATTCTAGGGTTAGTATTATGATATTTATTATAATCGTTAAGTTTAAAAGATTTAAGATATTTTTTTAAACATGAAAAAGAATTTTCATCTATTGGGTGACCATTTTCTTGATTTATCCAAGAAGAACAGTAAACATCGCAATCATAGTGATTTAAAAAATTATCAATAAAACTATAATGTGTTAAATTAAAAGTTCTTAAATAACCAGTTAAAATCACCGCTACTTTCATATTATTCTTTAATATAAATGGTGTTAGCTTCGTAATCAAATCCATTTAATTCGAATGAATCAGAGATTTCTTTGAATCCTAGATTTAATAGATAATTATCTATATCTTTTTTTAAGCTATGACCTTCATAATAAGCTTTTAATCCAACTTCTGTAAAAATTACTTTAGTATTTTTTAAAATATTTTCTCCACCTTTAAAAACGTTAAGTTCTGCTCCTTGAACGTCTATCCAAATGATATCAATTTTATCAATAACATTTTGTTTGCACCAATTATCTAAAGTATTTGCTTGAACTTTTATTTCTTTTTGAATCCAGTTTTGATTAAAAAAAGAACCATTCATTCCATCTTTAAATTTAAAAAGAGATGAAGCGCCGACATTGGGTGTAGAGCTTTTATCAACATCTACTTCGAAAAAAGAAGCTTCTCCAATGAAATCTGTTAAAGCTAAATTATAAACATTTATATTTTTATAAAAAGATGCTTTGTTCTTACAATTGATGTAAGATTGAGGAACAGGTTCAAATGCGTGAATTTGCGCTGATGGAAAAATAGAATGAAATTCAAGAGATTGTTCTAAATGCCAAGAACCGATATCAAGAATCGTTTTAGAATCATCAAGATCTATAATATCTAATATATAGCGAATTCTATTAGATACAATATTGTTACCGTGAATTTTATTACGCGTTATTATATTCATGTTTTTATGATTTTTTTATCATTAGCAGAAGGAGTTTTAACACATATAATATAAGTGTCTTTAAGAAATTGTGGATCAGCAATTTCATATGGTTCCAATATGAAAATATCGTTCTCTTTTAAAGTTTTTCCTTGCAAAATCATTTCGCCAGAAATTATAAGATTTATTTCTGTTACTATGGTGTGGTAATGGTGATCCCACTTTTCATCTTTAACGTGTGTTTTATAGGAAACTTCAAAGTCTTTAGTTTTATAAGCTGTTGGTTCAAAGTCTCCAATAAACCATCCGCCTTTCATATTTTGAAAATTTAAGATCTTCATTATAAATTTATCTTTCTCCAGTCTACTTTTTTAAATCCAGAATTGGTTATTAAATTCACGCCAATCGCTCTGTCTTGAATGTTATCGTTAATTTTGTCGTTTATCAAAACTCTAACGCCGCTTGTTAAACCCATTAGTAATACATCCCAACATATGCCAAGTCTTTTTAATGAATCTTCAGTCATTTTTCTAGCAGATTCTTTTCTCGCGGTGCATAAAATTATCTTGTGACCATGTGAGTCCCATTCATTGAATTTTTCAACTACGCCTTCAAGCAAAGATTGATTGCTATCAGTAATGACACTAAATTTATGTAAATGATTTAAAATAGTTCCATCTATATCACAAAAAATTGTTTTAGGTTTATCTGTATAAAATTCTTTAATTTTTCCATTATAAATATTTAGATCATATGGAGTGCCAAGTGGAATATATTGTTCGTTTGGCAGAAGATAATTTTTTATCTTTTTTCCACATTCAATCAAATAATTATAAGTTTCAGAAATATAACATTCAGGTTTTTTTTCGTTTTTGAAATTGTTTAAAAGCTTTTCGGCAGAATTTATAAAGTCTTCACCTTTGGACCAATAATGTAAACCAATAAGAGCATATTTTGAAATAACTTTCTTTTCTTTTAAATCTAAAATAAAATCATTTTCATCTACATCTGCATAACTATGTTTTGGGTTATTTGATTCATGAGTTACAATAATGCCATCATAGCTATTTTCATTTATGAATGATAAAAATTTATTAGAATCCCATTCTAGTCTTTGATCGCAATTTGTAATAATTAATGGTTCATTATTATTTATAAATTTTTTAGCGACAAGACAAGTTTCTGAAGCGCCGCTTGTAACATGATCTATTTTTATTTCTTCGCAATCTGGAACTAGAGATTTTAATTTATTTGACAAAAGTAAATTATGATCTTTATTTTCATAATTTCTTGTTATAAAAATATATTTACCTTTTATATTTAAACTTTCAATTGAATGTTCTATGAGAGTTTTTCCATTAATTTCAATTAATGGTTTTGGCAATACGAAACCCTCTTGTGAAAATCTGGTTCCGAGTCCAGCCATTGGTATAACGATATTCATGATTTATTTTTATTATTATTTAGAAAAATTGACAAATCTTCAGGTGTGCCTAAACCCCACATTTTTTCTATGTCAAAAGTTTTAATTTTCTTTCCATCTTTAATTGCTTCATTAAATACTGGACATACATAAAATTCATTATTATATCTAGTGTTATTTTTAATCATTTGTTCTGCATATTTAACATAATCAGATCCTTTTTTCCAAAAATAAATACCAACTGTTGCAATGTCTGAAATAGGGTTTTTTTCTGCGACTTCTGTGACAAAGTGATTTTCATCTATTTTGACGAAAGACCATTTTGGATGAGTAGATTTAAAAGTTAAAATGCCAGCATCTAAATCTTGCTCTTGCATTTTATACATAAATTCACTAGTGTTCCATTCTATATATTGATCAGAATTAGCTATAATTAATGGATTGTCATTATTAATTAAATGTTTTGCTAATAAAGTTGTAGATGCAGCGCCATCGGTTATTCCGTCAACTTCAATAATGTCACAATTATTAGAAATAATTGATAACATTGAATCTAAATTATATTTTTCTCTATGCGATTTCTGAACAATAAAGATATGTGGGCTTTCAAAACCTAGATTATTTATCACTACCTGAATCATAGGTTTTCCATTGACATCTATTAATGGTTTAGGAAATGTATATCCAGCTTTTTCAAATCTGCTTCCAGCTCCTGCCATTGGAATAAGAATATTCAAGTTTTTATCCTGCCAAGTAGTGTTAAATGTTTTTATATTTTTATGAGCGAATTCCATAATTTTATTTAGAGTTAAATCGTTTCTATTTTTTACTCTTAGAACATCAAAACCGCTTTTTTGAGCTGCCGTTAAACCTTTTGGTGAATCTTCTATAATTAGACATTCGCTTGGATCTGCTGATAATTGCGAAGCTGCTTTCCAATATATTTCTGGATGGGGTTTTGGATTTGTGACATCTTCGTTGGATAATATTAAATCAAAATACTTTAAAATATCTAATTTACACAAGATAGTATAAATTGTTTTTTTAATACTATTAGAGCAGCAAATGATTGAAAATTCGTTATCTTTTAAACATTGAAAAATCTTTTCTAGTTCATGATCTTCTTTTAACTGATCAACACTTTCAAGTGTAAATTGTTGTTTATTTTGCCAAATTTCATTAAAATATTTTTCTGGCAATCCTTTATTTTTTGATAATAGTTTAAGTTTGGCATGTGTGCTAAGACCGTCATAAATTAAAACATGCTCTTGTTCAGATATATAATATTCAGGTGAAATTTTACACAAAGCCTTATTCAAAGAATGGTAGTGTATAATTTTAGTATCAATTAAAACACCGTCTAAATCAAAAATTATATTTTTTTTAATCATAAATTTTCCAGTCTTGATCATCAAATGTAAAAGGGGTTCCATCGTTATTTTTTTGACGAATTGGATAAAAATATTTATTACATTTGATATTTAAATTTTTTATCATCTGAAATACAGAAGTATCTATAGTATGTATTTCTTTAGCGTTTTCTATAACTCCAATCCAGTCTAATAGATTGTTTGTTATTTTTTGTAAATATATTTTTTTATAGTTTGTGTTTATCTTGATATCATATTCACCGACACTGCAAGATGTATTGCAAAAACAATAATCCTCATTAATATTTAATTTATTAATTAATTCTTTTTCGCGTTTATAGTCTCTTGGAAAAAATGAATATTTATATCGATTTAAATAATCTAGCTTTATTTGTTTATAAAACGATTTCTCCCATTCTTGTATGTTACAATTTTCAAAACCAATTCTAATATAAAAATAGCCTTCATGTTTAACATCAAAATCTGTATTAACAATCATGTATTTTAAATCTATATCGGAATATAGAGCCTTCACTGTTTCATGATTACATTCTTTTACAACTAATGTTATATCTTTTTTAATATTGAAATATATATATCTAACTAACCCATTGCAAACAAAATAATCTCCAAGACCAAGATGATGATGAATTAGTAGCATATATTTTATATTGTTGTAACTATTTTATTGGCAATTTCTTTTCCGAGGGTTCCTTGAGAGCCGGTTAATAAAATATTGTATTTCATTGATAATATTTTTTTAAAACTTCAGTGTGTTCATGAACAGTGTTTTCGTTTTCATCAAAGACTTCTCCAACAAATTGATAGTTTATTCTTTTTGTGGAAAAAGGTTTTTTTTCAAAAAATTCATCATGAATAACACAATTGTTTTTTATAAATGGATAAATATATTTATGAATAAATATTTGATCATAGTGGTACTGTTCATCAAGTTGAAAGTTATTTAATTTATCTGTGATATCTTTTATAATTCCACATTTTAAACCAAACATTCCTGCTAATATTGGAAACCCTCCATGCCAAGGATGATCTTTCATAATGTGTGCAGCTTTGCCGGAAAGTATCCATTCATCTACCGCTGTTTTTTCTCTAATAGAAAGGCGGGAATCTGTGTCTCTAAAAATTATGTATTCTATACTAGGATCATCTAAAGGTAATAATCTAGACGTCGTGAACTTCCAGTTGTTGTAATTTTCAAACATAAAAATTTCTACATTGTCAAAAGTTTTAAGTTTTTCAATAATATCTTTTGGAACGCTTTTGTCACAGTGATATCTACATATCCAATCAGGATATATTTGTTTTGCTAAAATAGCATTTTTAATTGCACCAATGCAATATTTTGGATTATTACCCCATACACAGAAAGATATTATTTTTTTCATGTTAGTCTCATTAAGCGTTTTAAATTTTTGCATCTCATCTCATACACTTCATTTACTAAAAAGTGTAATTTATCTTTATTCCTAGAAACTGTTGAGTCTGATTCATAGTAACTTCCTATTATCTTTTTTAAAAAGAAAAACTTTGAACCGTTAATTGCCGCCCTTAACCACATGTCTCCATCACCAGCAGAAACATAAGAATTATCAAAATACCCAGATTTTTCATGAATATTTTTTCTCCAGACAGGCATGCAATGAGGAGAGTTGTTAAAAAATAAGCTTTTAATAGAAAAAGGTTCTGCTGAAAAAATAGATTGAGATTCACAATTTTGAGTTTTTTCATTTTTATTTTTTGTGATTAACGTCAAACCGTAAACGAGATCGTAATCATTCAAAAGAATTAAAGTGTTTGCTAGGCTTTTTATAGAATCTACAGTTCTTCTGTCATCTGGATTCCAGTTGGTTATTATATCAGAAGAGCTTTCTTTCACCGCTATATTCCAGCATTCATAAAGCCCAGGATCTAAATCTAAATCTATTAATTTAAAGTTAATATATTTTTCTAGATATGGAAGCAATATGTTTTTTGATTTGTCTGGCGATTTTGGATTTATAAAAATAAACTCTATGTTTTCAAAATCTTCTTGTTCTAAAATATTGTCTATCAAACCTTGCATAAAAATTTCCGCTTCGTATATGATAGAAAAACAACTAATTTTGTAATTTTTTGTTGACATGTTTTATTAAATTAGTATAGTAATTTTATGATTAGATCTCTAGGATTTCAAGATAATTTTTACTTAGTTGTATGCGCTGATATAGAATGTATGGTTTTAGCCAATTCGTTCGAAGAAGCTGCGACAAATGGTTTAAAAAATATATTAAATAAACTTGGGTTAAAAACCAATCTTTCTTTCTTAATCAGTGTCGATTTAATAAATAATCATGAAATAGAAACGTCCATTTTTCACACTTCGTCTATTTTAAACGACCTTGGTTATTTTAAATTGGCAAAAGATTTGGAATCTTTGAGTGATTTTTTCCTTGACAAAGGAGAAAATTCTCATTAAACTCTGAAGCGAAGCGAAAGAGTTTAATTAATCTTAAGAAGATCTTACATAAAATCTTAAATAATATCTTAATAAAAAGTTAGGTTAACCTAAAGAGCGAAACCTAAAGAGCGAAACCTAAAGAGCGAAACCTAAGAGAAATGAACAAGACTCATAAATTTATAATACGAAGAAGAAAAAAAATGATTTCAAAAGAATTACCTTTAATATTCGGTATTGCTGGTGTAGCAAGATGCGGCAAAGACACGCTTGGAAAACATCTCATAAGCAAGCTTAATAAATCTGGATTTCCAGCGATGAACATATCTTTCGCTATGGAATTAAAAAGAGACTTAGAGCCTTTCTTAAAAGAAAAACTCAATGTTTCAGCTTTTACAGAAATTAATTCTGAAAAAGATCTTATTCGACCAATTCTAGTTTGCTGGGGAACTGACGTTTGCAGAAAAATTGATCCTGATTATTGGATAAAGAAAGTTGAAAAGCAGATAAAATCTTCTATAAACAATAAAATCATAGTCGTCATAACAGACGTTCGTTACGAAAACGAGTCTAAATGGATAAAAGAAAATGGCGGTTTCATGATTCATCTTAGTAGAATGGGTCAAAAGCCTTCTAACTTTCAAGAAAGATTAAATGATCCGATTGTAAAACGAAACTCAGACTATACAATCAAGTGGAAAACGTTTACCGATGAAAAAGAAACTTGCAATTATCATCTAAGCAAGTTATTCTATCAGAAAGGATGGTCAACATATGGAGACTTTAAGTGATTTAGATTTAATCAACAGTATTAAAAACAAGAATAAAATAAATGAATGTCTACAAGAACTTATAGACAGGCATTCGGGAATTTACTTGGACATAGTAAATTCTTTTCTCAAGAACTGCAACAACGATTCATTGAGGCATGAAATAATAAACGACAAAGAATACGCAATTTATAATTCCGTTCTTAAGTACGACGAGAATCGCGGGACTAAGTTTTCTACATTTCTTGGCAATGAAGCTAAATGGATATGTCTAAACGCCTCTAATAAGAATAAAAAATATGTAGAATTAAACGACAACACTTACGATTTTGAATGCATAAAAGATGAGTACGAACAAACTTCTATAAATCTTCAAGATCAGATACTAAAAGATTTCAACGAACATATATCTAAACACCCAGACAAGCGAATACAAAAGATCTTTTCAATGCGTTATTCTGGTAATAAAAAGCTTATTCCTTGGAGGAAAATAAGTAAAGCAATGAACTTAAGCATTCAAGGATGCATAAATATACACAACGCAGCTTTAAATTCCATTTCTAAAAACATAAGATCCAAATATGAAATTATTAGTCAGCGCTCCAATTAATGCATTATCTTTCGGTAATGTATCTGTAAACATTCTTAGAGAATTGCACAAGAAAAGCATAGATTTAGTTTTTTTCCCTATCGGAGACAAAGCTGAATTAGAAGCTTATGATAAGATTGATTCTGAATTCATTAAATATCTACAATCAGCTACTAATAGCAGATATGAAAAAATAGATAAAAATACGCCTTCTTTAAAATTATGGCATATTTTTGGAAGTGAGACTAGATATGTAAAGAATCAGTCTTTGTTCACTTTTCATGAAGTTTCTGAAGTAACGACGATTGAAAAGAACCTTTTAAGTTTGCAAGATTCAATATTTGTAAGCTCAAATTATACTAAAAATATTTTTGAATTAAACGGTGTCAAAAACGTAACTTATGTTCCATTGGGTTTTGATAATGATTTTCATATCACCAATAAAAATTATCTTCAAGATAAAATCCATTTTGGAATTCTTGGTAAGTTTGAAAGCAGAAAAAATACCGCTCGCATCATTAAAACTTGGCTAAAGCTTTTTGGCAACAAGCCAGAATATCAACTTAGCTGCGCGATCACCAATCCTTTCCTCGATAAAGCCAGATTCCAAAATGAACTATTAAAAGTTTTAGAAGGAAAACAATACAATAATTTAAACTTCGTCCCATACATGCAAACGAACAGCGAAGTCAATGACTATCTAAACAGTATAGATATCGATCTTGGCGGATTGAGTGGAGCGGAAGGGTGGAATCTTCCATCATTCAATGTCACTGCGCTTGGCAAATGGAGTGTCGTTATAAACGCAACAGCGCATAAAGACTGGGCGACCAAGGATAATAGCATCCTAATAGAACCTTCTTCTCTAAAGGATTGTTATGATGACGTCTTCTTCAAGAAAGGACAGTCTTTTAATCAAGGACAATTCTTTGATATTTCTGATGAAGAAATGGAAAACGCTATTCTAAAGTCTGTTTCTTACGCCAAGAAACCAAATCCAGAAGGACTAAAACTTCAAAAACAATTCACTTATGAAAAAACAGTTGAGACAATACTGTGTGCCATAAGTAGCCAGATGTGACGCGTTATGTGTCATAAACGCTCTAAAGCGTCTTTAATGGCGTTTTAAACGCCACAAAAAGTTGGCACGATTCTTGCTACAGTACAAATAACTATGTATAATAAACTAGTATATAAATATCAAGTAACAGAAGACGGTTTAACATTCAACGTCGAACTCGCTGGAAAATCTAAAGAAAATGTAAAAATCTTTAAGGAAGATTATTCTATAGCCATCAACGTTAATGATAATAAATACAGAATTAGCTATGAAGATTATACTCTAAGATCAAAATATGATTTTGATAATCCGAAAGCTAAAATGAAAAACGGCCTTTTAACCATCACCGTTCCACAAATTAAAAGAGTAGAAAAACAAATTGAAATAGAATAACAAACAAAGCGCGATGAAAGTCGCGCTTTAATTTTTTCTACATATCATATAATAGATATGGTTTATCAATTCAAGAATAAAAAGACTGGCAAAATCGTAGATGTAGTTATGTCTATGAAAGATTATAAGCCATATTGCGGCGAAAGCGGCAATGATAATTTCTGGGAACGAATTTACGACGTACCGCAAGTAAATTTAGGAGACGCTAAAATCGTCGATCCATTCGATAATAAAGCATTTGTAAATAAAACAGGAAATATGTCAGGGAAATACGGCGATCTTCTCGACTACTCTTCAGAACTTTCTGATAGAAGAGCGGCTTTGGCTGGCGGCGAAGATCCATTAAAGCGCAAATATTTTAATGATTATAAAAAGAAAACAAATGGAAAAAAGCATTTAAAAGACACGCCCAAAAAGATAGAAACTAAAGGCGCAACAATTGAGTTTTAATTAATTTTTCTAAATAAATTCGATAAATCTAATTGAGTTAATGAATAAGAACTACCAGCTAAAGATGTCATCACGCTGTTAATTGTAGAAATATTTGATGGTATATAAGATGATGTTCCAATGTTATTGCCAGGATTTTTACTAGACCCATTTAAATACCATGTTCCTAATAAAACTATTTCATTATTAACGGATGCAAAAATTATATTTCCAGAATCGCCACCGACAATAACCTCCGAATTATTATATCTATTTATATTTTGTGAAAACACTAAATTCAATAGCGTGCTGCTTGCGTCCAATAAATTTAGAGCATTAAGATCTCCACATAAAAACCTTTTTTCTTGATCCATATAAAACACAGGTAAATATGGATCTAAATATTGAAAACCCAAAGAAACAGCACCTAATTGCAAATAGTTTAAAAAAGTAGATGGAAACACTTTATAATATTTTAAAGACGCATCTACTGTGCTATTTAAATAACCAATTGCTATATCAGTATATCCGCTACCATATGATGGACCAACCGGCTGTACATTTGTAATAGTATAAGTAAATACTGCATTTGAATCGTTTACGAAATATATTGTTGATCCAGGCGTTGTTCCAGCGAATGTATGCCTAGCTAACAAAACATGTCTATTGCTAATTAAAACCCCACCTATCCCACCATATGGCACTATTCCAACAGAAATACCTGTCGTATCATACCCGTTTGCACTACTTAAAATACAATTTGTATTTCTAGTCCAAAATGTTACATTGTTATACGAAAACATTAAATTTGTTGCACTCATAATGTAGAAATTAAATTATTAACCGTGTATTCAACATCTTGCAATAAATTAAAAAATGGACTAAGATTTCTAGACATATCAAACTGTAATTGTTTTACGGCTGAATATAAATTTACACATTCTCCGCTTGTTAATCCATCTCCTACAGAAAAGAAACCAAATTTTCTATTAGATGCACTTGCATTATAAACATTTCCTCCGTTGTTGATTGCTCCTAAAAAAATGTTAAAATTTGGTTTTGCTGCATTAATAGTTATGTCAGCAATGTTTCTTGCTCCGCTTGTAGGAGTTGTTGAATCGTTAAAAAGCAACATAAAACCGCTCGTTGGAGTAATCCTGCTTGTTGTATAAAAAGCTCTACTAAGAATAGTCGGTTGGTTAAACTGAACTCTTCCACCACCTAAAGTAGAATAAGAATCAAAAAAAGCTTCATCTTGTGAATTTTCTGCTCCTACTATTAGACGAGGATTTGATAAATTATAATCACAACACCCCATATCAAAACCTTGTTCAAAATTCTCTAAAGATAAAAAAGATAAATGAACAGGCACTCCAGTTAAATGAGTATTAGGATTGAAAAATACATTAGCATAATCGTCAGTTCCAGCAAAGTTAACTCCAGAATTTGATGAAAAAATAGTTCCTGCGCCATTAAAAGCAAGTCTAAAAGCAGAATCTAAATCCCTAGGATCTTTTAAATTTAATTTATTTGTGTAAACCGTACCACCAATAAAAGGATATATACCAGACATTTTATTCCACAAATTATTGTCTTTTAAAGTTTTAACAAAATTATTTATACCAGTTCTTGTTGCTGTATCAGTTGTTTGTGTCGTTTCTAAAAATTTATAAGCGTCGATATCATACAGTTGAGCATTTCCACTTAATCTAAAACCATCATTTTGAGTTAATTTAAAACTGAATTCTGAACTAAAACTTAAATTCTCTCCAATAGATAAATCAAAATTTTGAGATTCGACTCTTGCATCTAACACCTCGATTCTTAAACCAAGTGTTCCATCATTTTTCTTTAAATTAAAAGTAAAATCATAATTATTTTCATCAGAAAAAATATTACTAAAATCTCCTGTTACAGATTCATCAAAAGTACCTTGAAATGAAAGTTTACCAATTATTGGAAAAATTATTCTTTTATCATATGGATAATTACTCCCAAACCCTAACAAGTCTCTTCTCTCTATTGGCAAATCAATAGACAAAGATGTTATTGACGCTGGCACAGAACCACTATATCTCACTCCACCCATAATTGGTTGAGGTAGTAATAATTCAATATCTCCAGGTTTTAATGCGTTAGCTTTTAAATTTTGATTTGTTAAATAATTTTCTGGAATCATACTCGCGCCAGTCAGCATATAAGTTTCTGAACTTTTTATTCCATTGGTTAAATTTATTGCTGGTAACGTACTACCATTTGTGCCTGTTCCATTGTAAGTTTGAAAAGTCATATTCAAACTAGAAAAAGAAACAGAAGTTTTTGGCACAGATCCAACTTCGGCAGTCAATGAATAATTGGTTAAAAAACTATTGCCAATTGAAAAAATATCATTACCAACCATTTGAGTTAAATCATGAGCGTCGTCAGAATTTGTATCTGTTAATATAAAAAACAAATTTCTATCTTGCGCCGCCGAAGATAAATTTTTTAAAATGCCTTCGTTTCCTGTTGCGTTTAATCCAAGCAATAATTCATTTGAATTATCAGAACAAATATAATCCAAACCGACTTCTATCGTTGGTGTTTGAATGTATTTTTCAAATGCAAAATCAGAACTACCTATTTGCTTAGATCTTGTAACTGGATTACTTATAGAAATAGAACTAGACTGAACTCTTTTTAATAATTTTAAAGATGTAACGCCTGTCTGATGACCACTCCATGATGGAGCATCAGAAACTAAAACATCTGTTCCAGCATATATAACTCTGTTTCTAGTAATCGGCATATAAAATATTACACTTGTTACGAAGCGTATCCTTTTAAAAAATAATCATTATAATCAACAACACAAGCTTCTATATCTGAAAAGTCTTTTATTTGCCCACATAAAAAGTCTTTACTAGCATAACAATTGTTTTTGTACAAGAATTCTTTAACATAAAACCACCCAATACTTTCGTAATTCAAAACCATAGAATATGAATTTAAAAAAACTTTTTCCATACACTGTATCATTTTATCAATTCCCGATTTGGAATAACAAATAGAATGAGTGCAAAAAGCAGTATTAGCTTTGTATAAATTTTTAGAATAGTTTGTTTTAGCTTCATAATCATAACCTTTAACAAAATAAGCTCCCAAATAAAACAAATCCCAATTTTGCGGCAATTCATTTATACAACGAGTTAGTTTTAAATTTAAATCTTCAGGCTCAACATTAAAAATAAAATCGTCTTCTAATATTAATATTTTATTGTAACGCATAGCTTGAGCATGTTTTAAAATACTATAATGAGAAAACCAACATCCCAAATGAGCATTTTGCTTCCTATTGAAAGAAAAACAATTGTAAATAATTCCATGAAATTTTTCTACATTATTTAATATATTATACTTTGTAAACTGAAGTAAGCAATTCTGCCATCTATCTTTTCTAGTTGGCAGGCTTATACAATATATTTTATCAAAAGAATTGAAGATGTCGGCCACAAATATATTATTTGTTCATTAGCGTTTTTACATCTGATTTTAATTGATCGATTTGTTTTTGCTGTTCTTTTATAGCTTCTATTAGATAAGGAACTAATCTTTGGTACTCTAATGCTTTAGCATCTGTTAATTCATCATTCAATTTCCATGTTCCCACAACTTGTGGAATAATTTTTTCAACTTCTTGAGCAATCATCCCTATAATTGGAACATTTAAAAGATATCCATCACGAACAGAATTAATAAATTCATTCCATTCGTATGAAACTCCTCGTAAAGCTAAAACTTTTTCCAAAGCATTTTCTAATGGAACTATATTCTTTTTAAAACGAACATCAGATGATGTTGGAAAACATGTAGCATGAGCCTGACCATTAACATCAAGAGCGTAACTTGCTGATGGACCAGTTGTGCTAATACCAACTACACCATTACTATTAACATTCAATCTACAAGTTGCGCTTCCATTAGAATAAAAGAAGTGTCCAGCAGTTGATGGTGCAAAATATTCTAATGCTGCGGCAGAAATACCAAATCCATAAACAGTTCCAAAATTGTCATCCCAAAGTCTTAGTTTAGCGTTTGTGGGAGTCGCTGTCGTACTTGAATAATAAGCGCCCAAAGTTATTGCCTGAATACTACCAGTTTGTGCGGAATTCGTTCCTATTTGCAACATTTGTGCTGGTGAAGTAGTATTTATTCCTAATCTACTATTGGCGATATCTGTATATAAAAAACCTGCATCTTGTATAGTCGTAGAACTATAACTATAAATTAAACGATCAGTATTATTAAAAGAACTAGTTCCAATTCCACTGCTTCCACTTGGTGCGCTTAATCCACTACTACCTGAAGAACCACTGCTTCCGCTGCTTCCGCTGGTTCCGCTGCTTCCACTAGTTCCAGAACTACCTGATCCGCCACTGTTTCCGCTGGTTCCGCTGCTTCCGCTAGTTCCTGAAGAACCGCTGCTTCCGCTGGTTCCGCTTTTTCCGCTTGTTCCGCTACTTCCACTACTTCCAGAAGTGCCAGCGGTTCCACTGCTTCCGCTGCTTCCGCTGGTTCCGCTGCTTCCACTAGTTCCAGAACTACCTGATCCGCCACTGTTTCCGCTGGTTCCGCTGCTTCCGCTAGTTCC
>Ga0208306_1000157_pt1 | contig 20622 bp, 18 predicted proteins | sample Colrivmet1449A02_FD_187632 | JGI IMG/M metagenome (GOLD analysis project Ga0208306, IMG submission 187632) | Estuarine microbial communities from the Columbia River estuary - metaG 1449A-02 (SPAdes) (version 2) | ecosystem: Environmental > Aquatic > Marine > Intertidal zone > Estuary | place... | reverse complement strand
TTTTATCTATTAAATTACTATATATTTTAGATGAAATAATTTCACTACATATATCTGCTATACTTTTATATTCTACATCAATACATATTATATTCTTATTATTTTTAACAGCATCATTATATTTTTCCTCGTGTAATTCGTGTATTCTTTTTATATATTCTAATTTAATATTTTTTTCAGAATCTCTTCCTCTTTTTTTAATTCTATTAAAACATAGTTCTGGATTAGAACGCAAATATATAAGTCCTTCAGGTTCCCATAATTTATCTGTTCTTTTATGAAGAGTTAGCATATTCTTATATTCTTCTGCACTTATTGTTTTATCTTCAAATGCTTTTTCTACAAAAACATTTTTAATGAAATAAGGACTCCTTTCCATTAATATTATAGTATTAGATTTTTCTTGTATCCAACATCTATCCATCCATACTTTAATTTGAAAATTATAAGTACTGTTTTGCGTATTATACATGGTTTTAAGATAATCGTTCCAACTTTCTACAGGTTCTACATCAATAGCAGTCTTATAATTTTTATGAAAATAATTTAATATGCTAGTTTTATACGATCCTATATTACCATCTAATGTAATTATTGGCATTTTTAATAATTAATAATCACATATTTTTATATATCATTTTTTCATAATATTGCTTTTATATATTATTTTCTTTACAATATTATAATTTATAGTGTCTCCTTTGTTATTTTTAATTTTATAAGTAATATCTTTTAAGATATTATCAAACTTATTCATAATTATCTCGAGAGAACTAATTTTTATTTTTACATTAAAATGTTTAAATACATGTCTTACCTTCATTTTAATTATTCTATTTAATTTATTACACATTACTTTACCTCCTGTCATTAATCCTAATTCTGGTCTCGCTATATTGTTATTAAAATCACAATTCATTATATCTGATCCTTCGTTTTGTATTTTATATCTGTTTGTTTCATCTACGCCAAAAAATTGCGCAGTATTAAATGCACCTCCCTTCATTTTGTTAATAGTTTGCTTAGTTTTGCAATATTTATTAATATAATGTAAAATAAATTTTACGTGTTCGTCCATTATTTTTTTAATACCAATTTTTAAACATAATAGAGATGCTAGTGCAGTTATGTTGAAAATTAATCTTTCTATATATTCGCTTAATAATTTTATTATTTTTTGCTCTTCTTTTACATTTTTTTCACTTTTTATAATTTTTAATAATTCTTGCGAACAAATCTTAATATCTTTACAATCTACCATAAAATACTATTTGCTACTATTATATAAAATGAAAATAATTATATATATTAAGAAGAATGGAATACTTTGAATTGGATCAAGGAAATCCAGTATTAAAAAGGATGAACTTTTTAAACGGTCGCGTCGACGCAATATCGGTTGATAATAATTTAAATATTAAAAATGCAAATATAATAGCGAGCGAACATCAAGGAAATATTATTTCTCGCAATTTAGATTGTACAGAGATATCAAAAATATTTTTTTCGATTTATAATATAGATATTCTACAAACAGGAATTAGAAATAAAATATTAAATATTACAAATGGTAAAATAAATATTTCGAGACAGAGTGATGATGAATTAAAAATAATTATGCGCTCTATTTATTTTCAATATGGAAAAAATAGTACTAATAATATAAGGGAACAAATATTGGATTTAAATGTACGCGTAATTGAATGGAGTGTTCCGGAAATAATATCAAATTATAAACAATCGCAACAATATTTAAAAGATATAAGTACATTACCAGAACCATTGGATAGATCTATATTGCCTTCCAAAAAAGGAACAAAAACGCTTAACATAACAAATATGTATTAAAGTAAAATTAAATAATATAATATTATAGAAGTATAGTAAAAAGTAATGGGAAATGATTTTAGTGTAACAGCATTTAATTATAATAAAGAAGATATTGGAATAGACCCTGAAACTAATACAACGTTTGTTCCTAATCAAAAAGAGTTAGAATTATTCAAAAAAGAGAAAATGAATTTATATAAAGGGACGTGGACAGTATGTTTCTTATATGGTATTTCTGCATTCATATTATTAGTTACTGTTTTATTTACAGATGTAGGTCGAACTTATATATATGATAAATATTTTCCTGCAGTAATGACATATGTATTAGGAGCTATAATTATAATTATATATTTAATATATTCTATTTATAATATTAAACCTCGCAAATTAGGAAAACCTAAAAGTAAATTTAATAATTGTCCAGATTATTGGTCATATGTAAAAGAAGATAATATAAAAAGAAATGATATAATCACAAATATTAAATATAATAATAATAATGCTCCAACAACACACATAGACAATGTTGAAACTGTAGCAAAAATTAAAAAAGGTAGTGATAATCATCAATATATATTAAATACTAAAGAAGACCCAATATTAGACTCTGGAACATCTAATTTATTTATAGACTATAAATGTAAAATAGATGAAAATATATATGGTACAATAGATGAACAAAAACTAATGAAAAACAATTTATACGGTGATAACATGTTTAATGAAGCATATAAAAAAAAAGATTCTAATACCAAAGAATATTTAATAAAGAGTTTAGGACAAATAGCAGATGATGATAATGAAATTGATACAAAACTTAAAAAATATGCACAAATATCAGGTATATATAAGAATAAATATGATAATGTATTACATTTATCAGAAAATTCATTAGTCAAAGATAATGCCGCTATAACAAATAATTTTTACAATGATATTCCTTTAATATGTAATGAAGTATATCCTAATTTATTGTCTAAATTAGAAAAAGATAATAGCACAGATCTGAGATGTGCCTATGCAGATAAATGTAAAATATCGTGGAGTGATATAGATTGCTATAAGAATAAGGATGTTATACTTAACTCTAGATAGATAATTGTTTACATATTCCAAATGTTTTACGGTGAAAGTCGCTAAGTCCGTAAGTATTTAAAGCAATATGATGCTTCTTTGTACCATATCCTTTATTTTTTTTTATATCATACAATGATAAATTAGGATTATCATCTACTAATTTATTTATTAATTTAGTATGATAATCTTTTGCAATTATAGATGCGGATGCTATACTTAAATATGTAGCATCTCCTTTAGGTATACATTCATATTCTATGAAATCTTTGTCTTCACCTGGAGGTATATAACCTTTAAAACAAGGTCCGTCAATTAATAAATAATCGAATGGTTTTTTTTTATATGCATCATCAATTGCTCGATGCATAGCCTTCATAGTTGCATTTAAAATATTAATTTCGTCTATTTCTTTATTAGAAACTTCTCCTATACCGTATGTTATACATACGCTTTTAATATAATCTGCTAAATATTCTCTTTTATTTTCAGATAATTTTTTAGAGTCCTTAATTTGTTTAAATGTATCATCGGGAAAATCCTTTGGTAAAACTACACATGCAGCAATTACTGGACCTATAAAAGTCCCTCTTGCAACTTCATCAACACCTGCTATAATTTTATCTTTTGCTCTTTCAGTTGTAATAATATAGTCGCAATTATCGCACATAATACTTATACTTATAATACTTACATATATATCATTTTTTATAAATGATGTTAATAAGATAATTATTATTAAATTTTAGTATATTTTTCTATATTTGTATGAATCGCTATAACTTTATCATCATATTTATAATCGCTATAAAACAATTGATTGTCAGTATAAGGTATTTCGTTGCGATACATAATATATGTAACAGCGCAATCTTCGATAATATATGGATAACTATTTGAATATTCATCCAGATGAAATATATTATATGATATTTTTTCCATTGTATTTATTATAACATTACACGAATGATTTGATATATAATAAAGTACGCCAGCAGGCCCATCTAATGAAGGTCTTACTAGATATTTATTGAGTTCTTCTATAGTCATATTAATCCCGTGTTGACTATCAGTGAGTTCTTTTGCATGTATTAAATAATAATCTAACATAAAATTATCATAGGTTAATTTAAATTTCAAATTTTCTAATAATTTTTTATCTTTAAGAGACGCATCAGGGTTTGGAGATTTACCATAAAAATCGTATTTTTCTCCCTCCAAAAATTTTATTAAATTATTTTCATTAAAGATAAGGTCGTCACCACATCTTAAAACGCCATGTTTTATATTAAATAATTTGTAAATATATTTTAAAGACAACGCTAATTTTTTTAATAAATGTAGATAACTATCTTCACATTTTATAAATAAAATATCATCTACTAATTCATATTCTTTTTTCATAAATGGTTTTCCTATTACTTTTATAACTTTCCAATTATTATACGAGTGTTTATTAAGATTTAAATTTATTAATCGCGTATATCTATGCTTTTGACACGATAATACTAAAATTATACCTTCTACATCCATTTATAATTCCTATATTGTATATTGTTCTTATATAGTGCGCGTTCAAATACAAAATATAATTATATACGTATATAGTGTATTACATTAAATACGCTTAATTAATATTTTTTCTATATTTTTATGTGCCCTCTTGGCGAAATTGGATATCGCGTTTGACTTCTAATCAAAAGAGTGTGGGTTCGAGTCCCACAGGGGGTAATAAAAATTATTTATTAGTAATAGGATGTGTTATTTGCACATATTACCTAAATGTTTTTATAAGGTGTTTTTATATTTTTATGAAGGTAAAAAAGATACTGAGAATACTTATAGTAACGATAGTAATGATAGTGACGCAAATCATTATTATGTTCTAAAATAAAATAAGGTATTATAAAAAATGATTTCATTCTTAATATAATTGTCACAATAATGATGAATGCTAGAAATACAGGTATAAATCAAATAATAGTTGTTCTCGACAATGCACTATATGATTTTGAGAGGTATATTATAGATGTTTTATTGTGTATATTTATATTTATGATATTTATAATGATAAGATATTTATCTATCTTTATATTTATTAACATTAAATATATATTATCTTAAAAATAAAAATGAGTACATAATTAAAATATATTTAGAAATTTCAAAAAGTTTATAAAATTCTTAGAAAAATAAAATTATGTACTCAAATTTTAACCTATAAAAATGTGTTCCTTATATTTTTTTTAAATTAAAAAATTGATATAATGACTTTAAGTATTTATATATAACATTCTCTATAGGAAAAAGAAAAACATCAAGATTTGTTATATTTCTAAGCAATCAAAAATGCAATATTCTTACTACCACTACTCTTCTAATACAAACCCCATGATTCTATTCTTTGTTAAAAAAAACGACCTTATATTTATCAATATAAAATACGAAGATTATGATAAGAAAAAATTGAGTATGGTAATTACAGAAGACATGATGAAAGAAAATCGAGAGCTCTGGTTATATTATATATGGAGTCTCTTATTAACAAAGGATACTTCTAATGGAAAAAATATAAAATATAAAATGCTACGTAAAATGATGATAAGTAAAATGATAGACGATAGTAGTTATAGTGTTTATGTCGAAAAAAGCGTATATATTTCGCCAGATTATTGTGATTCAGATATATATGATGTAAATATTCCAAAGGTTTTCACGTTATCGCATGTTAATACCAGATATCGAGGTATGGATGTAATAGAAGATGTATATTATGAAAGTGATAGATTTTGTCCAATAAATGATGTAAATTCTAAAATAATAGAAATGAAACTTCTTGAAATTGAAGATTTAATTGCTAAATGTGAAATGAACGTTGAAAAAATAAGAGCCCTCAATAATATTGTTCCAGAGAACTTTCCAAAAGATATATATGATATCATATATAAAAAGATATTATCTTAATATCAAAAATGTATTAGAAATGAGTACATAATTAAAATATATTTATAAATTTCAAAAAGTTTATAAAATTCTTAGAAAAATAAAATTATGTACTTAATTTTTAATTATTGAAGCATATTTAAAATATTTTCAAAATCCTTATAATATTGTACATTATAATCACAATAATACATACCATTTATTTTTTTATCTGTATGATATCTATCTTTTTTATCTGCTCTTTTAATTGTATAATCACATAATTTTCCAATAACATTTATATTATTATTTGTAAGATTACCCCTTATTATTCTATTAATAAATTTTTCATTCTTGTAGTTATTAACAAATGCATTTTTAAAAATATAAAAGTCATTAACAGTATTAAAATTAAAATTAAGAAATTCTAATAATATCCACGCTATCGCTTGAAAATCATCCATATAATCAATTAAGTTATCTTCATGTTGAGATATAGACATATAAGCTTCTGTTCCTCCGTTATTTAAAATACTAAGGTCTCTCTTATTATTTTTTAATATATTTACTGTAAATCCAAAATCTATTAATTTTATAGAAGTTTCCGTTTCATCAGTGAAAACAATATTTTGTGGTTTAATATCTAGATGTACGAAGGAAATACCTTCATTTAAACTGCAACTATGAATTGTTTGTATAGCTTTTAAAATTTTAATGCACAAATTTTTTATAAAAACTACAGAATGATTATTATTAATATTTATCTTATTTAAATCACTTCCTAATTTTTCAGTAATTAAAACATATCTATTAATATCCCCCTCTTTTAATGGTTTTAATTCATCATATCCATATATTTTTGCTGTTATCGAATCGTAGCAATAATTTTTAATTTTATTCATAATATTTATTTCATCAGGTATTTGGTAATCATAATATTTTTTAAATTCTTTAATATTATCTGGAAAAATAGGTTGTGATTTTATTACAACTTCTACTTTTCCATTAACAGAACCATTTAATATTTTTCCATAATATAAATATGATAATATATTAGGATTTGAATCATCGTTTAGTCTTCCAACTATCTCTATTTTCATATCACCGACATTTAGTATTTCTCCCTTATATAATTTATTTAATTTGGAGACATATTCTATTATCTTGTCTATATTATTTCGATTTCTTTCTAATATCACATTAGTAATATAATTTAAATCTCTTGGTTTTCTTTCTGAATTAAATGGTAAGTTTAATTGGTCATCTATATATTTATCCATATATTTTTTATTAATAATATCATAAATGCTATTTATATTTTTAGTAGACATACATTTTAAATAATTTTTATATTTTATATCACCTTCAATATTATTACTTATTTTTGATAAAAAATAGTTGTAATCGTGTTTACTAAAATGCTTACTTAAAGTTTTAATCATATCAACCTTTTTATCATTGATTTTTACATCATTTAATAAATCCTTTGATAATTTAAATATATCTTTCTTTAAAATGCATTTTAAATACTTATAATAATTCACTTCAATGCTACTAACTATTTTAACAAAATGTGCAAAATCATAATTGTTAAAATAATTTATTAAATGTTTAACAGTATTCTTTTTGCTCATTTTGTTTGTATTTCTTCTCTATAATAAATAAAAATATTTAGTTTTATTTTTTTACAATTTTTATGCATATATGTTTATGTATATCGGGATAATGATCTGCTACTAGATAATAACATATTCGTTATCTTCTTCGCATAATTCTATTCTTATACTTCTATTATATTCTTCCTTTATTTTATCAATTGTTTTATGACATTCCATATTATAAAATACATTTCCTATTTTTATAAGAGAGCATCCTCCCTTAGTTTTATATATTGGAAATTCTAATTCATAATATTTGTATTTATCATTAGTTAGAATTTTAGGAGCTTTTCCCATACAACCCTATTATAATAAAATAATAAAATACTTCTTATAAATTTTAAGTAAAAATAATGTAAAGTAATAATATTAAATTTGTAGTTATATTACAATTGTCAAATCAATAAGTAGTATTTCTTATATATTTAAATTAGTGCTAAATTTTTTATATAAATATAAAAAATGATATTTTTTGATATATCTGTATTTACATCCTTTAAATATGGATAGTTCGCTTGTAATGCAAATTCTCTTCGCCAATGAAAAGGCATTTGAAAATGTAAAAGAAAAAAATGAATGTATGAAGATATACAATATCTGTAAGTTAGCTAGAGAAAATGAGAATATTATTAACACGAATATTAAAAATCGCGCTGAAATTTATTCGGTTCGTATATTCAATTGTTTAAAGAATAATATCCCTATAGATAAGAGTGTTGATACACTTACTCTATCATGTGAGTTTAGCAAAAAATTTACACAATATGTATTAGATATGTTTAATAAGCAATCAGATAAGTTTCAACTCTATTTTATAGAGTTTATATTGTTAGATTATATAGAACTTCTAAATAATAGTATAAGATACAAGAATAGGTCTGGACATTCTAATCCTCTATTGCGTAAAGTATTTATATTATATAATTATATTAAAATTATTAAGACGTTAGGAATTAACTTTGAAAAAGAATTGATTAGTCTAGAATCAAGAAAAATTATAGAAAATAACTCGTCTAGTAAAGAATTACTTGAAATGGATAATATCATAAAAAAACATTTAGAAATATTTCCAGATACATACCCGTTATGAATATTATGAATATTAATAATAAAAATTGATAAAAACTATTTTTATTTTACTCATAGTAATTATAAGATGTTCGAATGTTTTATGAAAGATATTATTCACGAGAGCATTTTTGATATTTGCAATAATATATACGATGATATTTGTTATAATAATAACAATTGTCACGATAACAAAGATATCTTAAATCAAGACTTAAATAATTTTATTGAAAATGGGATAAATAAGTTATCAGTATATGATATTAATAATATCCTACTTTCTTACGGAATTGATAATGCATATAATTATTATGTAGAAAATATGTATAACGAAATGTATTCTTTATGCGCAAATGATACTAACAATAAATTTAGTATTACAAAAATTCTAGTTAATTGTCTCATTGTATCTTCATTCGAAATTAGATAATAAATTAGAATATTATATTATATTATATATTATATATTATATATTATATATTATATATTATATAAGTATTATGTGTATTTTTTCCCAATACAAAGATATATTAGGACTTCCAAGAGAAGGTATACACTCTATTAGAGTATTTGATTATGCAATAATTGATATTATTATGACATTTATAGGAGCAGTAATAATATCATATTTTTTTAAAATTAATGTAATTTTAATATTTATTTATTTATTTATTTTAGGACAATTTCTACATATTTTATTTTGCGTTGAAACCAAATTCGTATCTACTTTTTTAAATTTAAAAAAATAATATGATATAAATAATAAAAATTGATAGTCTATATAAAGATTAATTAATATATATATACAACAATGAACGTTCTACTCCCCAAGCAATTCAATGTCGAAAAGATTAAGTACTCAGAAATGAAAATTATGAAATCAGGTGCAAAATCTGTTTATGTAAATTATCAAGGTTCTAAAGTTAATATGCAAACTCCTCTACTAAATATTCCTTATGGTGTAAATGATAATATGCAGTTTATCAAAGACGATCCTAAGAGTAAAGATGAAACTCAAAAGTTTGATATTACAGTATCTTTTAAGGGTATCGATGAAAATCCTAAAATTAAAACATTTCACGATAAACTTATTGAACTTGAAAATAAAATTATGGAAGATGCATTTGTCAATCGTGTAGCATGGTTTAAGAATAATTTTGATGGAAACAAGGGAACTGTATCAAATATGTTCAGTCGTATTGTTCGCCGCGATAAGGATAAAGAAACTGGAATGTATGCTGATAAATATCCTCCTACTTTTAAGGCAAAGATTCCTTATAATTCTCTAGAAGATAGATTCGACTTTGATGCATATGATATGGATAATGGAGAAATCGATTTTAAAGAGTATGTTTCAAGTCTTAAAGGTGGAAAGGCGCAATTTATTATCCAACTAAATGGCATTTGGTTCTCTGCTGGAATGTTTGGATGCAGTTGGAAGATTGTATCTGCGAAGTTCCAAAAAATTAATTCTTCAAAACTTACATTTGTAAAGGATAGTGATGATGAAAATGTAGAAGACGAAGATGATGATATTGATGTAGATACTGAAGTAATTAATAAACCTGTACAGAAAGTTTCTGCTGTTGTTGCAGATAGCAAAAAAGTAATTAAACAACAGGAAGATGATGAGGAAGAGGAGGAGGAAGAAGAGGATGATGAAGAAGAGGAAGAAGAGGAAGAAGAGGAGGAAGTTGATGATGTGCCAACTCCGGTTCCAGAACCTGAACCTGAACCTGTAAAACCTGCTGTTAAAAAGGTAAATAAGAAGAAGTAAAAATTGTATTTATAATATAAATATTAATACGAAAAATATTAAACCCATTACTACACGTCCTAATGGAGAAGGTTCATCTGTATTTAAATCATAAAGTTCTATATTATTTGATATTATTTTTGCTATCATATCTATAATTTTATATGCTACAGGAAGAGATAGTGTAATAAATAAAAAAAACCCATAAAAAGCAGTTTTAAATTTATTTATATATATATCATATGTATTTTTTTGTTTTTCTTCAATTATATTATTCATTACTATATTTGGATTAATAGGTGTATATGCAAAATCAGGGGTATATTTAATATCATAATTATTCATTGTCAACTTTAAATATGTTCTACATAATAATATAATAAAAAATTATTTTCTAATTCATTTAAACTACTTCTATTTATCAATTCTAATAATGTTTCAATACTTGTATTTATGCGAATATTTGCAATATTATTAGGATTTGTTATATTTATACTACCTGAACCACCTATTAACCACGTAGGCATATTTTCATAAAAATTATTAGAACACATAGCTAATGATTTTATAAAATTACAACACAATATGTATAATTCTTCATTGCATTCTCTAAACATTTTAATGGCATCTTTGCAAAAATCAAATATTAAGGTTTCTTCTGTTATATTATTAAAATATGTAACATTTTCTGGAATACTACTTGAAAACAACTTAAAATACTTTATAATTTTTAAAAAATCTACATTTGTTAATGGTTTAAACCATTCAGGACTATTATAAAATCCACGTCTTTCTATTTCTATCGCCAAATCTGTAAATGCGTGCATACTAGTTTCCCATTTATATTCATTTTCTTTTATATGTAGATTATGATATTTGATAAAATTTTTTAAACTTTTAATAATACTATTATCTAATAATTCTCTATTATAAGGATTATAAGGATCCTGTTTGTTATTTATACATGTTCTAATAAAATATTCTAATTCAATAGCATCAAATATGTATTTTTCACCTCTGCAATTTTTTAATATGAAAAGTCTTTCATATGGTATATCACATATATTTTCTCCAGTAAATAATTCTTCATTATTCATATAAGTATCGTCAGTAGGGTCGTATTTAATTATTTGCTTATTTTTTATTTTTCTTTGTATTTTTATTAGACTTGATATATATATATTATTATTTTCTAAATCATAAGTATTTTTATTTATTTCATATAAAAAAATATATTTTTCCATTTTACTACTATAATTATTTTTCTTGAATATATTATAATTACTATTATCTGCTATATTACATAGCATTTTATAAGGAATATTTTGCAATAATTCTATATATAGTTCTTTAATAAATAGATAATTAATATTATTAAGATATTTATATAATTCATATAAATCATTTATATTTATTTCATTTTTACTTTTAAAAACATCGTAAAATATTTTATGTATATAACCATTCTTTGTATTCTTATGATATCTACAAAACTCTACACCATTTATATTACGATTGCATAATTTGAAATTATTATATCTGCAAATGCATTTTTTATCAATATCTAAAGATATTGTATTATTCATTAATATAATTATACAAAATATTTACGCTTCTTATTTACTATAATTTATTATTTATATGTTAAACAGATAATAATACTCCGGCATTTTTATAACTAAAATAATCATATAATTTATCATTTAATAGTATATATTTTTTCCCATCACGCGATACAACTTTCCCTTTATTTTTATTAGTTCTTTCATATAATTTATATAATTGTATTTTATTATCATCTTCTATATTATGAGTGTATGAAAATTTGTTATTATTGATATTTATTGGCCAATTATAACATTTATATCCATTTTCTAGAGGTTTATTTATTTCAGAATGTATGATACAATCTATAGAAGATGCTTTTAACATATCTAAAAATGTCTTTATCAATCCTTCTTTCTTTTGAGCCTTGATTAATATATGTTCATCTGTTGTTAATTCATTGTCTTTTTTTCGAATTGTTGGATTAGACAATATTTGTTCTTTTGTAAATTTCATAATATATTTATATACACCAACATTTCTATCTTCAACAGGAAGAGACATATGACTACACGTTCTAACTGCTCTACCAATTACCTGGTCTATTCTAACAGAGTTCCAAAAATATTCTGTTATTAAAACTCTTCTGACATTTTTCAAAGAAATACCCTCTGCACCAGATTGAGTAATCATCATAATTTTAACTAGTTCTCCATATCGTTGGTCTATACCTACGCCTTTATTTGGAAGACTATTCTTTATATTTTCTGGTAGGTCTGTAAAGTCGCCGTTAAATATATTCATTAATATACTCGTTTTTACACGGTCAGAATTAAAAACAACATATCTCTTATTGTCGTATTTTTTATGAAATACATCTGGGTCATCAAATATATATCCATATTCTTCATTTTTTACTATATTTATTTCAATATATCCTTGTCTATTTAAAACTTCTTTGAATATTCCCAAACCTTCTACTACACGAAATTGTGAATATACTAATACACTTCCTGGAGATGTGTTAATATCTTCTAACATTTGAGCAAATTTAGGACTATAATTTTCTTCTAAATTCTTAATATCTAGATATTTTCCTTTTCTCAATTCCTTTAAAGCATTATTTAATTTTAATTCATATTCAACAGCAACTTCTTTATTTATATCTATACCATATTCATCATCATTATCGCTATTTTTATCATCGTCATTTTGAGATAACTCCTTCTTTTTTAATAATCGGATATCTTGCGGAAACTCTCTTACAATTTCTTCTGGAAATGCAAAATTACATACTAATCTACTAAAAGCCCTATAAACAGAACTAGTATCAGCACCGCCTTTATTAGCAAACTTTTTCTTTCTTTCATCCATATCTATTTCTTTTTTTCTAACTTCAACATATTTTTTCATTTGATGTTTAGTCATATAAATGTATCTTATATTTTCAGGTAATAATCGAGGAAATAATTCAGAACCAGTTGTTTTATAGTAACTTAATATTCCTAATACTCTTCTTTTAAATAAATCCTGATTAATTACCTTAATATCTTCAGGGTCCTTGCTATTTATAAAAATATTATTAAATTCATCTTGTTTAATAGGAAAAACATAATCTACAGTTCTTTTATGTTTTAAAGATAATTTAAGACCTTCTTCATCTTCGTCTATTCTAACAATATTTTTAATAATATTTGCAAATTCTTCTTCATTTATATTATTCTTACTATCATACACTAAATCAAGTTTAAATTCAGTATTATTATTGTATACAAGCAATTTATCTATCTTTTTATTACCACATTCTAAATATTTAATATTATTAATACAACTATTTCTCAAAAATTTTAATGTATTCATTATTTTGACAATATTCTGTTTAATCTTTGTTTTGTTAACGCTGGGAAATCTAGGAGCAGGATTTTTAATAGGGTCTTTTTCATATTTTTTAATGTTTGCCATCGCTCTTGAAATTATTACATCAACTACTTTTTTAATAGGTGCAAGAGAATAACCAAATATTATATTATAATTTTCTCTAAGATACGGATGAGATAATAACCACGAAGGTACATTTAAACCCTGTGTTTCAAATATTATATTTTTATTTTCTTTTAATGCATTTTCTAAATTTAAATCATTTAACTTATCACATGAGTTTGAATAATCTTCAGTGCATTTTTCACCCTTCCTTATATCAAAGTATGCCTTTTCAAAAGCATCTAATAATTTCTCATCTGGATTTTTATATTTATCTTCTATACAAACCTTTCTATTATTACATTCAGCGTTAACCTTTTTGATTATTTCAAGAACCCTCTTTTTATATTCCTTATTATTTCTTATTAAATCGTCTATTATTATTTTTACATTATCATTGTTTAATTTTAAATAATTTACTATTTCTTCCGCCATTTTTGTTTTTTGCGAACCCGTTATTCCATTTGTTACTATTATATAAGGTTTTTTAGGGTCTATCTTACTTATGCTCGCATTTTCTATTTTTTTTATCACAGGTTCTGCGTTTATTTTATTTGTTAATTCCTTTAAAATATAACTTTCTTCATTATCCCAAGGTTTTTTAACAATAAGAGAAGAATTATAATCTATTCTTCTATAATTTTGTGGTAGTAATATTATATTTACATATTTATCATTTTGATATATTTCATCTATATAACTATATAATTCACTCTCTTTTATTCTTTCTACTAAATTCTTTTTATTAGTAGTACCATGTAAAATTGGTATATTATGTGTTACCATAGGTCCTCTTAATAAATTTATTAAAAATGATATTTCGTAAGGTTGATTTATTATAGGAGTACCAGATAATAATACCATTTTAATATCTTTAGCATTAATTAAAAAATTATATATTCTCATTGCTAATGTTGACCCATTTGCTATTCTACTTATAAAATTATGAACCTCGTCTACTATAATAAATGTATCATCAAAAGGGTTTCCGTCTTTTTCCAACTCATCTATTAATTTTTTTGTCAAACCATTATAATTTATAAATCTATATCTATTCCTTATTATATGTGTTATTGTTTTATTAATTTCTTCTTTATAATTAGAACTTAAATCAGTATATTTAATATTATTAATTATAATTTCTGCACCATCTATATCTCCTTTATATAGCGGAACCCATACACTACCTGTTTTGCCAATTATTTGTTTTTGAATTGCGTATTTTTTTAATTCTTCTATCATATTAGCATTTCCTCTGTCTACTTTTAAGCATGTCCAGGATTTCTTTAAATTTAAACCAATAGTAGATATTTTCATTAATTCATTTTCATAATTTTGCGACAATGATGCAGGTGTCATAATTACTATTTTTTTTCTATTAATATATCCTTCTGCTGCTGCAATTGATGCTGCAGATTTACCAGAACCTAATTCGTGATATAAAAGAATGCCTCTATATGGACTATCAAATTGCATATAATCTTTAATAATTCTTTGTTGTGGAAATAGGGACACCTTCGATACATCTAAATCACAACTATCTTTTGTACAATTACATGACGATTCTATCTTCTTCTTGCTATATTTAGATGGATGAAATGTATTATATATGAATTTATTATAACCTATTCTATTTGGAAGAATCCAATCATTAGTTTTCACCTCTATATTCATACACTTTATCTTCTAATATAATAATTCAAATAAAAAAATGTTATATTATTAGATAAACTAAAAAAAATTATGCATAATATTGAAAAACTTTTAGATAAGTGCGAATCAATGACACTACTTTGCACAAAAGCATCTTCACATTGGAGTTTTGTAAAATTCTGTTTTGCAATTCCTCTTGTATTAACTAGTTCTACTATGTGTATAATAAATAGTATTAGTGAAGATGCAAATTCTATAAAAATACCTAATATCATTGTTAATGCCGTAAGTGTATTAATTATGTCTCTTACAAATAGTATTAAAGCAAGTGAAAAATTTGAAATATTTAAAAAATTATCCCAACAATTTATGTTGTTATCTCAAGAAATAGAAGCTTGTGACGGAACTGTATCAAAAGAAACATTTAATTTATTATCATTAAAATATGATAATTTAATACAAGATTGTTCTTTTGAAGAAATTCCTGTAAAATTTAAAATTGAAGTTGCAAAATGTTTTACAGATGTAGATAGACATATTCCAATTCAATTAAACGGTATTATAGGAAATGCTAACGTCGCTAAAAGATTGAGTGGAGGAAAAAAAGATACTCCAGGTGCTACACTTGTAAATATATCAACCGCTCCACCTAAAGAATTAAAATCAGATGAACCAGAAAAGGTATATGGTTCTGGAGAAAATGTTTAATTATATATAAAACCCATATCTTCTGTCAACATTAACTCATCATCACTATCATCATCGTAAGTCCCTAGTTTATGTTCATCATCATATTTATTAATAGCGTCAATATCATCGTCGTATATATCGTCAAACAATTTACTATCAGGTCTTGCGTCATCTGTAGGATTTTCCTCTTCAATTTCAAAAACCTCTTCTTTTTTTTCATTCATTATTTTATGTTTTATGCCTGCTTTTTTTAATTCTTTTATTAATAAATTCTCCTCAACAGATTTGTCATTTAAAATATTTATTTTATTCTGTTTATTTTTTTCACGTTGCTCATTTAAAAAATTAATATTTTCTTCTGCAGTTGGAAAAGTAAGTTCAATTATTTTTAATATATCAGTATATATATTTTTTGCTAATTCTTGTATTGTACTATTATTAATAATATGAGAAGACAGAGACCCATTAACTAATTCGTCGGGATTAAACGGGCAGCATAATGCTCTACTCACTATATATCTATTAATTCTCTCTGTGTCTATTTCATTATCTTCTACCAATATACTATTTAATTTATTTAAATCTATTATAATATTTCGTAAATCTTTTATTGATATATCAATTAATAATGTTAATTCGATATTATCTTTTTTCTTTGAATAATTATTTAATATTTTTATAATAGAGAGGATTATGCTCTTATATTTTATTTTATCTTTATAAAAACCGTTTATAAAATTATCGTTTTTTAAATTTTTAGATGTTTTCGCTAATATATTTAAATTATTTTTAATAGCAATATCTATTTTTTTTGCATTAAATTCTATATCATCTATAACTTTGACAGGAAGAATATTATTTTGTTTTTCTCTCATTTCATCTAACCATAATGATAATATATTTGAATATTTTATATCATAAGTTATATCTTCTTTAAAAATACTATCTAATTCTTTTACAACAGCCTTATCTTTATTGACTTTTTCTGGTATAAATCTTAATTCGCGAGTTTTATTTGTCATTCTTTTTTTAGCGAATTCTTTTTTCCACGCAATTAAATCCTTTCTCTTAGCATTTTTTAAATCAATATCATCGCTAAAAGTATCATCTAGTTTTTTTAAACAACACCCATGTAAAAATTTATGTATTTTTACATAATCTATATCGGGCATATATAATAGAGATTTCACGTGTTGTTCTTTACACAAATTTACGTTCTTTACGCATATTTTATTATCACGTAAATTTTTAAATTTCTCTTTTTCTATTAAACCACGCATTTCTTTCTTTTTATTTTTTAACAATTCATATTTACTTTTCATATTTTCTAAATAAGGTGTGTATTTATCCTCAATAAATTTAATAGTATTTTTCAATAAATTATCAGTATTTATAGATAATTCATTTTTATTTATTAAATACTCCTTAGCAATATTTATTATATATGGGAGAACTCCTTTCTCTTCGCTCTTTTTTAAATTATTAAAAGGTGAACCATATTTATACCAATTAACTATATAATTATCATTTAAATAATTTTCATCGAGTGGAAAAGTATCATCTAATATTTTTTCTTGAACATTTAATATCCAGAATGAAATCGCATGTATAAACAATTCTTTTATAGACGATAACCATTCTTTAGTAGCAATTAATATAATATCAAGTGTATCTCTGTCTAATTCATTGACTAATCCATTTATATTTAAAATATTTTTAGGAGGTACCTTTTCTAATATATTTAAAAGTGTCTTATTCAATTCAACATTTCTATCCTTAAACTCTTTTATATATATATTTTTTCTAGAAGGAATACTTCTATTATATTTAAATAATTCGCTACATAATATATCATAATCTATTTCTAGATTACACATTTTACTAATTTCTGTTAATTCAGGAAGCACATTTTTAATACCGTCTATAAAACCCTCTTCTGTTTTGTAATTAATATTCGTTAAATACTTATTAATATCTATAGTATCAATAACATATTTAATATCATATACTTCATGCGCTATATTATCTTGATCATCTACATTTATAGTATCTTCCATATTATCTAACGGAATACCTTCGTAGTTATCATTATATTTTCCCTCCTTAATTTCTTTTACTTCGCGATATGATATTAAGTAATGTTTACCATCTTTATCATAGTCAAAAATATGATTTCTCGAATATTCAAACTTATGTTTTAATATTTCATAATTTTTAATAATTTCCGGTTTTTTATCTACAGTTTTTAATATTTTATCTATTTCAATAATAGTATCTTTAATATTTGCCATATGCATTGATTGTTTAATATTAGTTAATAATTGAAGAACATCTTCTTCATCTGTTTGGTTAATATGCAAAATTAACTTGTTTATATTTAAATTATTTAAATTTACTAATTCATCTGTTACCGCAATTGTAGAAAGATGTTCTTCTAATATAATTTTAGTTTTTCCTAGAAAATTTATGGTACTTTCCTTTAAATCTAATAAGTTTATAATAGATTTTAGTTTATCAAAAAATACCAGTTTCTTATTCAATATGTCACTTTTCTTAATATTAATACGTCTAAATATATTTTTTCGTTCCTTCTCGTATTCTGTAACAGATATCATATAATCACATAAAATATCACAATCCTTTTGATTAATTAAATCAAGAGATTTACCAAACTTTTTAAATATAGCATCTATATTTTTATAATCTAAATTAAAATCATTCCTTTCATCTTCTTTCATATATTTAATTATATGATGAATATCAGGTCTTACATCTTTAACTAAATCTTTCGTATTATCATAATTATTTGCATTCTTTAAATTTATATTTTTGCTATTAATTAAATAATCTGTAATCTTCTCATATATTTTATCACTAATAGTAGATCTCGGTATTTTATAATATGCAGATATTATAGGAATATTTACTTCATCAGTTGGAAAAACAGGATAATATATGGGAAACTCATTATTGTGATAAGGTTCTAATGATATATTTATTTTTTTATCATTCATAAAGCGAATATTAGTAGATTCGTTATTATATTTTATGCAAAAAAAATACTTATCTTTTGCTTTTATATATTGATTAAACTCTCTATTTTCTAATTTATTAAAATACGAAGCATCTTCCTGTTCTTTTATTTCATTTACATCGTTTTTTTCTTTTTCAACTTCTGCATTAAATATATAATTATCATAATTATCTAACACACCTCTTTTCTCATTTATATCATTTATAATCTCATAAAATAATTTTGTTACATTTTTTGCCTTTTTATTGTTTAAAAACATATTAGATAAATTATCACGGATATCATTTTCAGATAATGCAATAAAAGAAGGATTATCCTTTATTATATCGTCTAAACTCATTATTTCTAAATACTCAATATCATCTAAATCTTCATCTTCGTATTTATATGTATAATCATCAATTTCAATAGACATTATAGAATAATATTACTCTTCTTTTAATATATAATAATATAAATTATGATATATTATTATTTAAAGCAAATTTATTCCATTTAGTTTTAATAGAAACAATATCTTCAATAATCTCTTTACATACTTTTTCCATAAAAGATATGAACATATTGCGATCTTCTACATTATCTAAAGTAATACGAATTATCATAATCGATTTTAAAGGATGTGGGCAAATATATCCTATAAATTTACAATAAATGTTATCAATACTATTGCTTTCTCTTACATATTTATTATGTACATAGGATTGTATAATATTTCCCAATGTATCATCCTCATTTTCAATAATAAATTCATATGTTTCTTTAACATCTTGAAATTGTTGAATTTTTACTAATTCTGATATCTCAATATTCACCAATTCTTGCATTAAATTATTTAATTTTAATGTAATAATATCCAATGATTTGGGAATTAAATATTTAGGTCCCATATTTACATTTATATATTCAATATCAAATTTAAACTTAATAGGATCTCCGTAATTATTCTTGTAATATGCACGTTCTTTATCCAAAATATTATCGCATTTTTTTGCTTCAACGGGGTCTTGAATATATGAAAAGTTAGCTAATGATACTGGATTAAACGATGCATTATCACGCCCAGTTCTTTTAACAATATCAGCAGTTAAATGCAAATGTTCTCCGGGTCTTAGGCGAGTAATCAATATATTTTCTTTAGAAACTTTATTTGGTGGGAATAATTCTTTTAATTTTTTTTCACTCAATTCAACTCCATTTAAAGAAGCCTTGTAATCAGAAGTCCTAACATCTATTTTTTTATTAGTAGTATTATTTACATTTAATTCTAGAACTAGCGAATTATCTTCATAATTTTCAATTTCATCAGCAGTCATACAAATAGGAATTAGACCTATTCTGTGAATAATAAATTCATCGTGAAGAGCACCAGAATTAAATTTTACATTTACTGTAGGTTCTTCTTTATC